>FWWM01000139.1_pt1 | contig 236463 bp, 211 predicted proteins | sample 2228351 | NCBI WGS metagenome assembly FWWM01 (sample SAMEA103939774, study PRJEB20133) | metagenome
GGTATGGGGTACCGGAGGTCGGAGGTTCAAATCCTCTCGCCCCGACGACGCGGCCGCACCTCGAGGTGCGGCCGTCTCACTACGAGGATCGATGACCGTGGCTACGACGACTCCGGTTCGTATTTTGATCGCCGATGACGAGCCGATCATCCGGCTCGACTTACGTGAGCTGTTGACTTCGCTGGGCTATGACGTCGTGGGGGAAGCGGCGGATGGCCGCACCGCGGTGGAGCTGGCGCGGAAGCTGAAGCCCGACCTCGTCATCCTGGATATCAAGATGCCCGAAGTGGATGGTATCGACGCGGCCGAAGTGCTGCACCGCGAGCGGCTCGCACCTGTCATCTTGCTGACAGCGTACAGCGAACGAGAGTTGGTGGAGCGCGCTCGCCGCGCCGGGGTGGCGGGGTATTTGGTCAAACCCTTCCGCGAGAGCGAGCTCATGCCCGTCATCGAGCTCGCGTTGAATCAATTTCGCGAGTTCCAGCGGTTGGAGCAGCAAGTCCACGAACTGCAGGAGGCGCTCGAGGCGCGGAAGCTCATCGAGCGGGCCAAAGGGATCCTGATGGAAGTCCACGGCCTGAGCGAGTCGGAAGCTTTCCAGCGCATGCGTCGACTGAGCATGGACAGTCGAAAGTCGATGCGGGAAATCGCAGAAGCGATCTTGCTGGCGCATCAGCTGGAGAGCGGTAGCCGCTCCAGTGAGCCACGATCCTCGTGATCTACACCGCAGCGATCGCGGGGCGCCGATCGCCCGCCGAGAGTCCCGTGTCGTCCCTATCCTGCGACTGCGCTTACGGTGATGGCGTCGGCGATGGCGCTGGTGGTGCCGTCGAGACGACAGTGACTTGGATGACCTCGGGAGTTACCCGCTCGAAGCGGACACCAGGCGGTGGACTGACACGCACCGGCAACTGGTAGATGCCTGCATCGGCATTCTCGAGATCCACGAACACGAGGATGTCGGCGGTCACAAGTCTCTCCAGCATAGTCGTCGGCCCACTGACCTCGACGTCGACGCTCGAGGGCGAGAGCTCCACGGTCGTACCGACGCGCACGTTGACGGGAACGATCGGGATCCCTCGCAGGACGCGCGTTTCCTCGGCGCGACGGATCTGTATGGAGACGTTCACCGTCGAGGGATCGACGCGCACTCCGGCCGGAAGGCGGGAAGTGTCGATCGGCACCTCCCAGATGATGCGCGACTCGCTCCACCCCGAGATGTCGATCGGCGTAGTGGTGAGGTAGGGGATGGCAGCGAGCGCTGCTTCCGGTCCTTCGACTACGACTTCATCGCTCGGGAAGACCGTCGGTGGCCCCGCCAACTCGTAGCCCGGCGGTAGCCGGTCGGCACCGACGATGGTTGGGATCACGCGGCGGACTTGCCCGCGGATCCGGAGCTGGATCGTTACCGTCGCGGTCGATGGTTCGACGGTAACGCCCTGGACGGGCAGGCCTGTCTCGTCGACGGGTACGAGGGACACGACCTCGCGGATCGTCTGGCTCTGTTCGGTAACCTGGACTGGCGCGGACACGCGGACGACTGCGTTCACCCGCTGTTGCGGGCCGCGGATCGTGGCGGTGGCGGGGTCCGTTCGTGTGGTGACGATCTCCAGGTTGGGCGGCACTCCGTCGGTGATGACCGCTTCGATCGGTAGCTGCGTGCGCTCCACCAGTCGGTCGACTTGCACGGTGACTTCTGCTGGAATCACCTCGCGGAGGCGGGCAGATCCGGGGAGGCGAACATGGACACGCCGGGTGTAGATGCCTGGTTCTTCGACGTCGCTCAAGTCGACGGTGGCTCGAATGGAGCCGCTTTCCAACGCCTGGACAGCACTCTGCGCTCCTTGGAGACGGACCGTCACGGTCGGGAGTTCACTCGTCACCACGAGCGTCTCCGGTACGTTCTCTGGGGTGACAGGGATATTCGCGATGGTGCGCTGCGTTTCCGGGTCGTTGGTCGCTTCGACCCAGGCCCAGAGCGCGAAAGCGAGAGCGACGGCGATGAGAAAACGCGCGACGTTCTCGCGCCGGAGTGTCGGGCGGACGCTATCGCTGATGCGACGCAGACGCGCGCGTATCCTGGTGACTCGGTGCACCCTCAGACTCCCTCACGAACGCTTCGCTCTCCCTGCTGAGTGAGCGCGTTCCGCGTTCGAGCAGTTCGGTGATGTGCCGACGACCAGCGCGCTCGATATGCAAAAGGGCACGCAGCGCGCGGCGGAGTCGCTCCGCGTCCAGGTTGCGGTACAGCCGACCGTTGACCGCCAGCGAGATCTGCCCCGACTCTTCCGACACGATGATCGCGACGGCATCCGATTCTTCGGTGATGCCCAGACCGGCACGGTGCCGGGTGCCGAGCTGCGGATCGGTCAGGTTCTCGCTCAGGGGAAGGACGCAGCCGGCCGCGATGATGCGATTGCCGCGGATGATCACTGCGCCATCGTGGAGTGGTGAGTTGGGGAAGAAAATGTTGACGAGGAGTTGCTGGGTCAGCGTAGCGTCGAGCGGAATGCCTCGGTCTGCATAGTCCTGAAGTCCGGTTTCGCGCTCGATGACGATCAGCGCGCCGTAGCGCAGTCGAGACAGTTGGAGGGCGGCACGAGTGATCTCCTCGATCGTTTCCTCGGTTTGCACCTCAGGACTCGTCAATGGTGTCCGCAGCCAGGCACCGGTGTGGCCGAGACGCTCCAGCGCCCGACGCAGCTCTGGTTGAAACACGACAGGTATAGCGATGATCAATGCAGGAAGTGCTTGACGGAGCAACCAGTTCAGTGCTTGGAGCTGTAAAAGATTTGCCGCACCGACGACTGCGATAATGAGGATTGCCAATCCCCGAACGAGTTGAGCAGCTCGTGTACCCTGGATTACCCACAAGAGCCAATAAAAGATCAAAGAAACCGAGAGGATATCGACGATCGCTCTCAAGTCGAGGCGTGTAAAGATCCAAGGTAGTTCGAGCATTCGGGCTTCTCCGATAGAAGGCCACACTTGCGTGCTAGAAGGATTGTAACATCGTGCTGGTCCCTCTCGCGATCGCTCTGCGACGCCGAGGTCGTGTGGTCACGCGCGGGAAGACACTTCTCGAGGACAGGATCTACCGAGCGAGTCGCTCTCGCAGTGTCCGCAGTTCCTGGAGCTGCTTTCTCGCCGCTTCGTCGTGCGGCGCGAGGCCTACCAATTGCTCGGCAGCACTCAGCGCCTCAGCGAGACGACGGTGACGGAGCGCGCTGTGGATCGCCATCCAGAGATGAGTCCGTGCCCGCTCGACCTGTCCGGCCCGTAGCGCTGCAGTCGCTGCAAAGACGGCACGGTCGGGATCATCGGGCTCGCTCGTTGCCAGTAGATCGGCGATCAACGCGAGGCGAGTGGGGTCGTCAGCGAGTTCGGCGAGCGTGGCGGCGCGTTCGAGAAGGGCGACTGCGCGTTGCCGGTCTCCCCGATCGCTGAGCCGGTGCGCGGCGCCGACGAGGAGATCGAGCGCGTTCTGATAGGCCCCTGCTCGCAGATAGTGTGTGACGACAAACTCGAACGCCTGTTCGTCCGATGGATCGATCGCCGCGAGGACCTCGAGGAACTGGATGAGGGCGACACGGTCGTTCCGCTCGCGGGCCTGGCGGGCGGCGAGGCGGAGAAGGCGGATAGCTTGTTGCGTGTGCTTCGATTCGTCCAGCCGTTGCGCCGTCTCGATCAACCACTGTGGAGGAAACCCGCGCCGTTCGACGAGCGCGAGCGCTTTCTCTGCGACCGGCTCTTCAGCATGTTCGAGCGCGAAGCGGACGATCGCCGAGATGTCCAGTGTCGGTAGGAGGCGCACGACGGTGCGCGCGAGGTCGTCGTTTGTCCTCGATGCGTCGAGCAACAGCGCGAGCCCTCGCGCGACTGCTGCGGCGTGCGAGCTCCCGACGCCGAACTGAGCCGCCAGACCGGCGAGGAGTGCGAGCGCGGTCGGTGGCCAGTCTGGCTGCGCTGGCAGAGCTACGGTGCATGTCTCTGCTTGCAAGCCGAGTCGGGTGGCGACCAGGCACGGAATCAAGCAGTGATCGGGAGAGGATGTTTCGTGGGAGCAGGCGCACAGTTCGGCGAGGAGTTGGCGCAGGCTCCCTTTCGGGAGCGGGCTCTCGTGCAACTGGTCGAGCAGTTCAGCGAGATAGGGCCATCGAGTCTTTTCAGGAAGCGTGCAAGCCAGGCGGAACGCCAGACGCCACTGCCACAGTGTCATGGGTGCTCGCCGGTGCGCGAGGAGTTCGTCGAGATCGACGTCCACGGCACGCTCCAGGGCGAACGCGACAGCAGTCCACCACGCCTCGGGTTCGTCGCGACAGCGCCTGAGCCACTCCAGCACGATGGAACGGGGCCGTTCGTCGTCGCGGTAGGCGTACAGGACAGGCGGGAGAAAGGCGCGCCGTACAGGCTCGGGCCCCTCGATGAGCAGTTCGGCGAGGCGCAGCGATTCTGTCGTATCGCTGCGCTCGAGGAGCCAGCGCAGCGCGCCGTATTCCTTCGGTGAGAGCCAGTCCGGATGGAGTTGGCGACGCCGTTCGGCCGCCCGGAGGAGGAGCTTGGCCTCGGCGAGGTGTCCTTGCAGGATGCTGTAGTGGGTGAGTGCGACGTACAACTGCGGGTCGTCGGGATGCGTGGCAATGTGAGAGAGCAGGGTGTCGAGGAGCGTTGCCCACTGGCTGTGTTCGGCCGCACAGGCCAGATCGCGCCAAAGCGGAGTGCCGCCGAGCTTCCAGAAGTCGAGCACGGTTTCCGCAGGTGTACAGAGTCCCACCGCCTCGCCGACCGTTCGTTGAGTGGTGCTACCGTTCACTGGGTCCACCCCCGGCTGGTGCACGAGAGCCTGTTGTCATTTTTCGGCTGTCTCGGGCGACTTCTGAAGCGTGATCAGGTCGGTAGGCGGGAGCGACGGAGGCGATAGTCGCCGGCGCGGATGAAGACTGCGCGGCAGATCGCTCGGTCGCAGAGACGGGAACGGATGCGTTCGTCGAGGTCGTCGAGGTCACGGTTCGTGGTGATGACCGTCGGCTTGCGTTGGTTGTACCGGTAATTGATGATCTGGAACAACTTCTCGGTGGCCCAGGGAGTGGTGTGCTCGGTGCCGAGGTCGTCGAGGACGAGGAGACCCGCGTTGCGGACCTGCTCGAACCGGTCATCGTAGCTCTCCGTACGGTCGGGTGCGAAGGTGGCGCGGAGGTAGTCGAGAAGGTCAGGCACGACTGTGAACAACGGGAAAAGTCGCTGATGGCGGAGAACGTAGTTGGCGATAGCGGCGGCCAAGTGTGTTTTGCCGCAGCCGTAGCTGCCCATCAAGAGGAGCCAGCCGTCAGGGTTGCGGGCGTATTCCAGAGCGATCCGGTAGGCGTCACCCACACCAGGGACCGTGGGGTCGAAGGTTTCGAACGTCCAGTCTTCGAGTTGCTCCAAGCCACTTAGTTCGAGGTACTGGCGGAGGAGCTTGGCTTCGCGCTCGCGGATCTTGCACTCGCACGGGATGATGCGGCCGAAGTTGGGGTGGCCGACGGGGACGTCGAGCCGCAAAAAGCCTGCACCCTTGCAGATCGGGCAGACGTCCGCGTGCTCTGCTCGCCGCGGGGCATCGCGCCAGTCGTCAGTCGTCGTGTCGGAAGAGGGGGGCGTACTTGCCCCGGAGGTATTTCTCGGGGTCGAGCTGCCGAGCGCGTTGATCTCGCGAATGGGCTTCATGGCCTCGTCCTTCGGTGGCCCAACGCTCGAGGATACGCTGGATGTACCGCCAATTTCGGCGCCCGTAGTGTACCGCTTCGGTGATAGCATCCTCAACCCACGACGTCGGGTAGCGCTCGAGTGCTTCAGCGAGTTGTTCAGCGATGAGCGGCGTGAGCGGTCCGATGTTCTGTTCGTACAGGACGAAAGCGTTGGGGCGTTCGACGCTGACTGCTACCGGCACTTCCTGACGAGCCGGGAGCAAGTCGTGGGGTTGGTGCTGAGCCAGCGCGATGGTTTCCGGCGTCGCGAGGGCGACCCACTCGAGCGGACGCGCTACCGACGCGTCGCTCGTCGTACTCCGCAGGCGAATAAGGAAGCCGCGGGCGACCGCGATATCGACTGCCCGCGCGATTTCCGCGTGTGGTTCGCGGTCGGTTCCGTCGGGACGGAGCGCCTGGCGGAGGAGCGGATCGTGGAGAAGCGTGACGACGGGGACAGCGGGACGCCCCTGCCGGACAGCGAGTCGTGCGACGGTGAGGACCACCTTGGTCGTGGCGAGGTCGCGCGCTTCGCGGACGAGCCGCTCAGCCAGGTCGACGGGAAGACAGAAGGGTGTCGTGGGCAAGAGGCCGCTCTCCACGCTACCCCTCCTGTTCAGGCGCCAGGTTCGCGGTACAGCTCGAGGTCGGCGAAGCGGGCTGTTCGGTCGAAGAAGCGGAGATGGACGGTATCAGTCGGACCGTTGCGGTGCTTGGCGACGATAATCTCAGCGATACCCCGACGATCGGTATCCGGATTGTAGATTTCGTCGCGGTAGATGAAGATCACGACGTCGGCGTCCTGCTCGAGGCTGCCGCTTTCGCGCAAGTCACTGAGCAAGGGACGGTGATCAGTGCGCGTCTCCACGGCGCGGGACAGCTGAGACAGGGCGAGAACCGGCACGTTGAGTTCGCGGGCGAGCGCTTTGAGTCCACGCGAAATCTCCGAGATCTCCTGGACGCGGTTCTCGGCGCGCCGTGCGTGCATCAGTTGCAAGTAGTCGACGATGACTAGGTCGAGACCATGTTCGGCCATGAGCCGACGCGCCTTGCTGCGGAGTTCCATGACGCTGATACCGGGCGTGTCGTCGATGAAGATCTTGGCCTCGGCGAGACGACCGAATGCCCGCGCGATGGCATCCCATTCTTGCTCGTCGATGTACCCCAGGCGCAGGCGGTGCGTGTCAACCCCGGTCTCCATGGCGAGCAGGCGTTGGACGAGTTGCTCGGCCGACATCTCGAGACTGAAGATCGCCACGACCTTTCCGGCCTTGACGGCGGCGTGATGCGCGATGCTGAGCTGGAACGAGGTCTTGCCCACCGACGGTCGTGCGGCGAGGATGATGAGGTCGGAGCGCTGCAGCCCGCCGGTCAGCTTGTCGAGATCAGCGAATCCGGTAGGGACGCCGATAACCTCGCCGCGGTGCTGCTGGATGTAGTCGAGCTTCTCGAAGAACTGCTCGAGTACTTGTCCGACGGAAACGAAGTCACGGCTGGCGCGTCGTTGCGAGACGTCGAAGATGAGCCGCTCGGCGCGCTCGATCGCTTCGTCCGCCTCGATACGCTCGTCGAAACCCAGACGGACGATTTCGGTGCCAGCGTTGATGAGGCGGCGCAGCGTCGCCGTCCGCTCGACGATGCGGGCGTAGTACTCGACGTGGACGGCACTGGGGACCACACTGAGGAGTTCGGTGAGATAGGCGACGCCTCCGGCGTCCTCCAGGCGCCCGGTCCGCTCCAACTCGTCGACGACGGTGACGAAGTCAGCCGGAACGCGGCGATTGTACAGCTCGAGGATGGCCTGATAGATGACCGCGTGACTACCCCTGAAGAAGTCGTCAGGACGGAGGAAAGACGCCACCCGGATGACGGCGTCCCGGTCGATGAGTAAGCTACCGAGCACGGCTTGCTCAGCTTCGAGGTTGTGCGGTGGTAGCCGGTCGACAGCCTCCGGGGCCGTGCTCGTCATCACTCGCCTCCGAGAGTGCGCGTTACCGCTCGACGGAAGCGGTCGTTTCCTCTGGTACTACCTCGACGATGATCGTGGGGCGCAGGCGACCGACGAGGTGGACGCTCACGCGATGTTCGCCGAGCGACCGGATCGGCTCCTCGAGCTCGATCGTCCGACGATCGATCTCCTGTCCTACCATCTGGCTGAGGCGCTCGGCGATCTCGCGAGCCGTGATCGAGCCGTACAAGCGGCCACTCTCGCCGACCCGCGCTGGCACGACGAGGCGGAGCCCTTCGAGGCGCTCGGCGAGTTCGCGTAGGGCCTGCTCGGCGCGCTCGATTTTCCGTCGCTGCGCTGCCAGACGTGCCTCGGCGACGGCGAGCCGGTCCGGGGTCGCAGGCTCGGCCAGACGGTGCGGAATCAGGTAGTTCCGTGCAAAACCGTCGGAGACGACCGTGATGGTTCCGGCTTTCCCGACATTGGGAACGTCGCGGAGCAAGATGACCTTCATCGCGCTTCTCCTGCTTCCCTTCGCCCTCGCAGGGTGTCCGTACACCCCAGTGTACCACCTGGACAACTATACCGGGTACAGCGCACCCATCGCAATTTTGCCCGCGAGGCACTGCGAGACACTCGGGCGTCACCCTGCGGGTGAGGGGTCGCATGGGAAGGGGGATCCTGCACGACGCCTCATCGCGTCTTGACCGTGCTGCCCGATCAGGAGCATACTCTCGACGCACGGGGTTTACAGCGGCGATACAGCGGAGTCCAGAAAGGGAGGTTCAGCCATCGCCGAGAAGATCGCTCGACTGACGCGGCACGCCGCAGAGCGGTGTGCACACCGTGCGGTGCATGCCGATGACCTGTCGTTCGCGCTCGAACATGGCCGGTTGTATCGCGGACCGGACAGCTTGGTCGTGTTCTTCGGAAAGCGAGAGGTCGCTCGGTACCGCTTTTTGGGGAGTTGGGTCGAGCGTTTGCATGGTCTGATCGTCGTTCTGGACGAGGATGGCGACGACATCGTCACGGTGTACAAGAATCGCGGTGGACCGCGCCGCGCTGGCCGGAAGCGCGATGCGTTGCTCGATCGAGCAGCGTAGGGCCTGACTGAGGTCTCGTCGGTTCGGTCGCTGTATCGCCGCGTCACCCTGTGCCTTCCTCTCCGAGAACCTCCCGGCGCAAGATCTCGTAGAGGGCGATCGATCCGGCGACGGCTGCGTTGAGCGACGTGATGCGCCCGACCATCGGTATCGCGACCTGCACGTCAGCTCGCCGCAGCAATGTGGGGGAGAGGCCGCGCCCTTCGGACCCGACCATGAGGAGGAGCGGGCGCGGCAACGGTGCGACGAACAACGTCTGTGCTGCCGGCCCGGGTTCCAGCGCTACTGACCAGTAACCGTGCTCGCTCAGCTCGTCGACGGCGCGCCCGAGGTTGGTCACGACGGCGACGCGGAGGTGTTCCACGGCGCCTGCCGATGCATTGACGACAGCGGGTGTGATACCGGCTGACCGCCGCTCCGGGATGACGACGCCTTCGATCCCGAACGCCTCACCCGTGCGCAGTAAGGTAGCCACGTTCTGCGGGTCCTCGAGGTGATCGAGGAGGAGTAGCACACTCGTCGGACTCGGGTGGAGGAACGTCGCGAAGTCGACATAGGGGTAGGGACTCGTCTCGAGGACGACACCCTGATGATTGACAGAGCCGACCATGCGATCGAGTTCGTCGCGTGGAACGACGGAGATCGGGATGCCCTCTCGGCGTGCTTCTTCCAGGAGCGTCACGACGCGCGCATGCTGCTCGCTCCCGAGCGCGACGAAGAGTCGACGGTGGCGGCGCCGGCCGCGCAGCGCTTCGGCGACCGCGTTCCGTCCATACAGATATTCGGTCGGTCGGCCGCGTTGTACGCGTCTCACGCCCAGCGCCACGTCGTTCCGGAAGGGGTGTCCTCGACGATGACGCCGAGTTCGCCCAATCGCTCGCGGATGAGGTCGGCGAGTTCCCACCGGCGCTCAGCTCGCAGACGGGTACGGACCTCGAGCAGCAATTCGATGAACGGTTCGGCACCAGCCCGTTGGGAGGTCGCGTCGTCGAAGCGGAGGCCGAGCACCCCGGTCAGTTCTCGCAGGGTCGCCTGGGCGTAGCGGATGCTCTCGTCGGGCTCACCGCTCGCGCGCGCTCGGTTGATGGAGCGGGCGAGTTCGAACAGGCGTGCGAGCGCGCTCGGCGTATTGAAGTCGTCGTCCATCGCGTCGAGGAAGGCCTCGCGCGTGTCATCGGCGAGTGTTGCGGTGGGGTGATGAGGGCGTTCTAGAATTGCCTCGGGAGCGCCGCGCAGGGCTTGGCGCAGGCGCTCGTAGCCACGCGCGGCTGCGTCGAATGCCTCCTCGGTGAACGTGAGCGGGCTGCGGTAATGGGAACTGAGCACGAGCAAGCGGAAGGGACCGGCGCCGCCGCGCTGTAGGAGCTCGCGGATCGTGATCAAGTTGCCGAGCGATTTGCTCATCTTCTCGCCACCGAGTTGGAGAAGGCCGTTGTGCAGCCAGTAGCGAACGAAGGGCTTCTTCCCGGTAAACGCTTCTGACTGAGCGATCTCGTTTTCGTGGTGGGGGAAGATGAGATCGGCACCGCCGCCGTGGATATCGATCTGCTCGCCGAGATGGCGATAGATCATCGCGCTGCACTCGATGTGCCAGCCAGGGCGGCCGAGACCCCACGGGCTTTCCCAGGCTGGTTCACCAGGCTTGGCAGCCTTCCAGAGCGCGAAGTCCATCGGGTGTTCCTTGCGGGGGTCGACCTCGACGCGCGCACCGGCGAGCATCTCGTCGAGCGTGCGGTGCGAGAGTTTGCCGTACTCGGGGAACGAGAGGACCCGGTAGTACACGTCACCGTCGACGACGTAGGCGTGTCCCTTCTCGATCAACCCGCGTACCATCTCGATGATCGTCGGGATCTCCTGCGTCGCCCGTGGATAGATCGTGGCTGGCTTGATATTGAGTGCCGCCGTTTCGTCCAGCCACGCATCGATGAGTTGCTCGGCCAACTCGTTGGGAGGGATCCCGAGCGTGGCAGCCCGCTGGATGATCTTGTCGTCGACGTCCGTGAAGTTCATGGCGAAGGTGACCTCGTAGCCGCGGAATTCGAGGTAGCGACGGATCGTATCGAAAACGATCGCGGACATCGCGTGGCCGATATGTGCATCGGCATAGACTGTGGGGCCGCACACGTACATGCGCACGCGACCAGGTTCCAGCGTCACAAACGGTTCCTTCTGCCGCGTGAGGGTATTCGTCACCCGCAAGCCCATGGGGGCAGTCCTCCCCAGCCACCGACTACCTTCAAGCACACTCGAGGATACCCGATGGATCGAGTCGCGTGCTCGAGGCACAACGAAAAAACGGGGCGATCACGCGATCGCCCCGTCGCAGATGCAGCGCTCAATCGTTCTTGCTCGAGGAGACAGTTTCCGACGAACTCTCGCTCTTCCCGTTGGAGCTCCCGCCGCGCTTGTAATCGGTGATGTAGAACCCGGAACCCTTGAAAATGATACCGGCGGGATGCAACAAGCGGCGAACAGCGTTTCCGCACGTCGGACAGGTCGCGACCGGCTCGTCGCTGAAACGCTGCTTGACCTCGAAACGGTGACCGCAACTCGTGCACTCGTATTCGTAGATCGGCATCGGCACCCCTCCCAGGCCAATCCAGTCGTCGGTCTCCGAACGGCAATTGTAACTACAGGCGGAGACTTTGAGCAAGGTCTAGTGCGAGAGTTTGATATGCACCGGGTCAAGGTCGGCCCAGTTGGGGCCAGCTTTCGCTTCTACCTCCAACGGTACGCTCAGCTCGACTACCGAGCGCATCAACGAGGTGATCAGTTCAGCGACTGTGGGGAGTTCCGATTGCGGGACTTCCAGGACGAGCTCGTCGTGGACCTGCAAGAGGAGACGACTCTTGTACTCGTGTTCCTGAAGTGCGCGGTGGACACGGATCATCGCTAACTTCATGATGTCGGCTGCTGTGCCCTGGAGGGGCATGTTGACCGCCATCCGCTCAGCTGCCTGGCGCCTGGCTGGGTTGGAAGAGTTGATCTCGGGCAGGTAGCGTCGTCTCCCGAAGAGTGTCTCGACATACCCTTGTTCGGCAGCGCGGCGCCTTGTCTCCTCCAGATAGCGAGCCACACCAGGGAAGCGTTGGAAGTACGCCTCGATGAAGCGTTGGGCCTCCTGCCGACTCATGCCGGTATCGCGGGCGAGTCCGTACGCTTGCATGCCGTACATGATCCCGAAGTTCACGGTCTTGGCTACCCGGCGCATTTCGGGTGAGACCGCCTCGAGTGGGACACCGAAGACCTCCGCAGCGGTCGCGGCGTGGATGTCCTTACCCTCGGCGAATGCGCGAAGCAGCGCCGGGTCCTGACTGAAGTGCGCCATCAGTCGCAGTTCGATCTGCGAGTAGTCGGCCGAAAGGAGCACGATCGGTTCGTCGGCGATCCTGTACCCCGGTCGATTGTCGGCGATGAAGGCTCGCCGTACTGCCCGTCCGAGGTCGCCGCGTACGGGGATGTTTTGGAGGTTGGGGTCCGAGGAACTGAGGCGCCCAGTCGCGGCGACCGTCTGGTGAAAGATCGTGTGCACGCGTCCGGTCACCGGATGGACTTGCTCGGGGAGGGCGTCGACGTACGTCGACTTCAGTTTGGCCAGCTGGCGATACTCCAGAATGGCGTCGATGATGGGGTGTGCATCGCGTAGCCCCTCGAGGACCTCTTGCGCCACCGAATATCCGGTCTTGGTTCGCTTACCGCGAGGGAGTCGGAGTTCATCGAAGAGGACCGTACTCAACTGCTGTGGCGAGTTGATGTTGAACGGATGACCAGCCAGTTCGTAAATGCGCCGTTCGAGCTGGAGGAGTTGCCGCTCGAGGTCCTTGGAGAGGTCGCGCAAGTAGGGAACGTCGACAGCGATGCCGGCTTTCTCCATGTCGATGAGCACGTCGATCAATGGCAGCTCGATCTCCTCGAAGAGGCGAACCAAGTTCTGTGCCTCGAGTTGCGGACGGAGCACCTCGACCAGCCGGTACGTCGCTTCGACGTCAGCACAGGCGTACTGCGTGACGCGCGCGATCTCGGCGCGGTCCATCGTGAGCTGCTTCTTGCCCCGACCGATGAGCTCGGTGATTTCCTGCATCTCCCAACCGAGCTTGGTGAAGGCCAGCTCTTTGAGCCCGACCGCGTTTTCACCCAGGAGATAGGCGGCGATCATCGTGTCGAAATCGATACGTGGCCGCGGAAAGCCGGCTCGCTCGAGCACGAGTGCATCGTACTTCCCGTGGTGCGCGTAGCGCTCGATCGTGCCCTGCCTGAGATACGATCCGAGCGCTGCGATGACTCGTTCTGGGTCGAGCTGGTGATCGCCGGTGCGGTGACCGAGCGGAATGTAGTAACTACGGTCGGGTGCTGTGGCGATGGCGAGACCCACCAGTTCGGCGTACATCGGATGCAGGGCTGTGGTCTCGACGTCGAGCGCGAACGCCCGGCAGGTGGAGAGATCGCTGACCAGCCGCTCGAGGTCTGCGGCACTCAGCACTGCCATGCGCTGCGACAGCGGCTGCGCGGTCACCGCTGGTGCCTGTCGCGGCTGTGGGATGCGCGGCACGAGGCTGCGGAACTCCAGCTCGCGGAACAAGGCGAGTACCTGCTCGCGGTCGAAGGAGCCGAAGCGGGCACGCTCCAAGTCGAGCGTCACGGGCGCGTCGCGGACGATCGTGGCCAGTTGCCGGCTGGCCAGGACCGTCTCGCGGGCGGCACGCAAAGCCTCGCGTACCCGCGGTGGCTCCACCGCGTCGAGCCGATCCAGTATCACTTCCAAAGAGCCGAATTCCTGTAGGAGCCGTGTCGCCGTCTTCTCGCCGATACCGGGGACGCCCGGGATGTTGTCGGAGGGATCGCCGACCAACGCCTTGTAGTCCGGAAGCCGCTCTGGGGGAAAGCCGTATCGCTCGTTGACGGCTTGCCGATCGAACACGCGGTAATCGCCGAAGCGTTGGCGTCCCGGCAGGATCGCTTTGACGTGTTCGTCGACGAGTTGGAGAAGATCGGTATCGCCGGTCACGATGAGAACGTCGAGCCCCTGGTCGATCGCCTGGCGAGCGAGCGTACCGATGAGGTCATCGGCCTCGTACCCTTCGCTCGTGACGATAGGGATGCCGAACGCGCGCAGGACTTGGCGGATGCGCTCCAACTGTTGCTTGAGGTCGTCCGGGGTTTCGGGCCGATGCGCCTTGTACTCCTCAAACAGGTCTTGGCGGAAGCTTTTTCCGCTATCGAAGCAGACCACGATGTACTGGGGTTGGAAGTCGTTGAGCACCTCTAGCAGCATCGCGGTGAACCCGAACACCACGTTGGTCGGTTCACCGCTCGAAGTGGCCAACGTCGGTGGCAGTGCGTGGTACGCGCGGTAGGCGAGACCATGCCCGTCGACGAGAACGAGGGTGGGGCGTTTAGACTGCTCCGTCATCGCGCACCTCTCCCCGGCATTCAGGGGGATTATAGACCGGTGCTTGAAACGTCGTCTCAGCGTTTTCTCAGCTGGTTCACGTAGGCTTGGCAGTGGGCGGTGGATCATGGAAACGGGTCGAGCTTGCTATAATTCGCCTGCTTCCACGGGGGTCGAGGTGTATCCGGGTGATGCACCGCACATGCGGCGTAATGAGGGATTTCACCGGCGAGACGCGGATACCAGGGCGGCGGCCGTGAGGATGGGAATACGATGACGAGCGTACAAGCGCTTTCGGAACGGATTGCAGCGAATGTCGAGCAGGTGATCGTCGGCAAGGGGCGTGAAGTGCGACTCGTCCTGGTTGCGCTGCTCTGCCGAGGGCACGTCTTGATCGAGGACGTGCCTGGTGTGGGAAAGACGGTACTCGCGAAAGCGATCGCGCGCAGCATTGGATCGACCTTCAAGCGCATCCAGTTCACGCCGGATCTTCTCCCCTCCGATATTACGGGCGTCAATGTCTTCAACCAGCAGACGAGCCGGTTCGAGTACAGACCGGGCCCGGTCGTCGCCAACATCGTGCTCGCCGACGAGATCAATCGGGCGACGCCGAAGACGCAGTCGGCACTCCTCGAGGCGATGGAAGAGGGCCAGGTGACGGTCGATGGTGTGACCTATCCGCTCCCTGACCCGTTCGTCGTGTTGGCTACCGAGAATCCGATCGAGTACGAAGGCACGTTCCCGCTTCCCGAAGCGCAGCTGGATCGTTTCCTGATCCGTCTCTCGCTGGGGTATCCGAGTCGTCGAGGAGAGATCGAAATGTTGAGTCGGCAGCACTTCGAGCATCCGCTGGAGCGGCTCGGGCAGGTAGCGACGCTCGACGAGCTGCGCGCGGCCCAAGATGCGGTGCGCCGCGTCTACGTCGACGATCTTCTCAAGGAGTACATCGTGACGCTCGTGGAAGCGACACGGCGCCACGAGGACGTCTATCTGGGGGCCGGGCCTCGCGGATCGCTCGCCCTGTACAACGCCGCACGAGCCTGGGCAGCGATGCAGGGGCGTGACTACGTCATTCCGGACGACATCAAGGATCTGGCCGAAGCCACGCTCGCGCACCGAATCATCGTCAGCCCCGCTGCTCGTATGCGCAATGTCGATGCGCGAGCGATCGTGCGGGAGATCGTTCAGACGGTTCCGGTGCCAGGGGCACGTCCGCTGGCGACGAGTGACTCGACCGCGAAACGGCGGTTGCCTTTCGGTGGTGCGTAATGGGTTGGGTGCGCGTCCTCGTACTGGCGCTCGTGGTCCTGTTGCTGTCCCAATTCAACCGGTGGTCAGTCTTCGACAAACTCTTTTTCGTCCTCGCCACGATCCTCGTCGTGTCGTTCGTGTGGAGCAGGCTCGCACTCCAGGGCCTGGTCATCACGCGGCGGACGCCGACCGATCGAGCGCACGTTGGCGACATGATCATCGAATACGTCGAAGTGGAAAATCGAAGCCGCTTCGGCAAGCTCTGGGTGGAGGTGATCGACCAATCGGAACTCCCCGGGCATCGGCTGAGTCGCGTGGTCAATTTGCCCGCGCAGGCCCGTGTCAGCTGGCGTGCCAAAACGTGGTGCACGCGGCGTGGGCGGTTCCGGCTCGGTCCGCTAGTTCTCCGCAGCGGGGATCCGTTCGGTCTGTTCGAGCGACGACTGCTCGTCCCAGCGACGCACCAACTCGTGGTGTATCCGGCGATGGTCGATCTGTCGGCGGTACATCTCCATGCCGGTGAGCTTCCCGGTGGTACGCGACTGCAACGGCGTACGCCGTACGTGACACCGAACGTTGCCGGTATCCGGCACTATCAACCGGGGGATAGCTTCAACCGGATCGCCTGGACAGCCTCGGCTCGCACTGGACAACTCATGGTCAAGGAGTTCGAGCTCGACCCGAGTACGGACGTGTGGTTGCTTCTCGATGGCGAGCAACGGCATCACGTGTGGGCCTCGACTCAACTGGGGCTGGAGGCACGCGGGGAGCTCGAGATTCTTCTCGACTCCACCGAAGAGTATGCCGTCACGATCGCGGCATCCTTAGCGCGCTATTTTCTCGATCAAGGTCGAGCGGTCGGTTTAATGACGCAGGCAGCGCGTCCGCTGGTGTTACCGACCGATCGTGGTCCGCGGCAGTTGGTCAAGATACTCGAGTTTCTCGCCGATTTTCGCGCCGAGGCGAGCGAGCCGTTGCATTCGATTTTGCTAGGCGAGCAGGCGCAGTTCGCCCGCCAGTGCGCGGTGATCGTGATCACTCCTTCTACCGATGAGGCGTGGGTGCAGGCGGCCTCGGAACTGGTCGCCCGGTCGGTCCGCATTCTCTCGGTCGTCATCGAGCCGAGCACGTTCGGTGGAGTGGAAAGCTCGCTGATGGTCGCCAGCGAACTGACGGCCCTCGGTGTACCGTTCGTCCTCGTTAAGCGTGGTGACGACCTCCGCCGTGCACTCGCGGTACCGGCGACAGCCGCGCTCTCGAGTTTCGGACGCTAGGAGGCTACTGGTGGGAGCGATCCTCTGGCGCCGCCTGACACCGGAGTCCGGCTGGTTCGCGTTCTCCGTCCTCGTGCCTCTCGGACTCTTAGCCAGTTACTCGACGTATCGTGCCGATTGGTCCGACGACCTCGGAATCGCGACCCGGGCTGTCGTCGCGGGAATCCTGCTGGCGTATCTCCTGGCGAAGCCGCTCGCGTTGCCCGAGTGGGCTGCCCATCCGGTGGGTGCGCTCAGCGGTACAGGGGTAGTCCTCTGGCTCATGCAGGCATTGCTGAGCGATCACGTCGGGGATTGGCGAGCGAAGTTGACCTTTCTCTGGTCGCGCTGGGTGCGCTGGTATGCAGCTGTACGGGAGGGAGAGCGGGCGGATGATATCTATCTCTTCCTCCTGCTCATCGCCGTGCTGCACTTGCTGGTCGGTTACATCGCGACCTGGCTCTTGGTACGCCACAACCAAGCGTGGGTGAGTGCTCTGCTGCCGAGCGTGGTGGTCTTGGTCAATGCTGGCTATTCGAGAACGGTGCCGAACTTGCTCGTCACGCTGACGATCGGGCTCGATTTGCTGCTCGTGGGGCGCTCCGCGCAGGTGCAGCTGGTGCGTGGGTGGCGGCAGCGCGGTGTTCCGTACGCCTCCGGTATCGTGTGGCAGTCGTTGTGGGTACTGAGCTGGCTGGCAGTGGTCGTGCTCGTCGTGGCCTGGCTCATCCCTTTGGGAACACATTCGCCTCGGGCAGCAGCGGCACTCCGTCCGGCAGCTGAGCCGTGGCAAGAGGTGCGCGAGAGGTTGGCGCAGTGGTTCCCATCGGTGCGTGGGCCGGGCGTCGGTGGAGGTGGTGTCGGTGGATTCGCCAGCTTCAGCGACCGATTCGATATCGGTGGGCCACTGCGGCTGAGCGACGAACCGGTTCTCCTCTTGCACGGGGTGAACGGGGTCTATCTCACCGTACGAACCTACGACACCTATACAGGCAGGGGTTGGCGTTCCAGCGCAGTTCCTGACGAGTCTCCGGACGCTGTGCCGGGCACGCCGACCACCGGCCGGTCCGAACCGGTTCCGTTGCTGGAGTTCGCTTCCGGTGAGGAATTGCCCCAAGATGGATCGAACATCGATGAGCGCGAGCGAGTGACGTATCGGATCGAAATTCTTGACCCGCGGGGCGCTTCCCTAGCGTACACCGGAAATCCGATCGCGTTCGACGTTCCTGTCCGCGTCCTGTACGGCTGGCGCGACATTCGTGAATGGCAGGTCATCGAGGTAGTAGCAGCAGACGAGGAAGAGATTCCTCTCGAGCTGCGTCCGCTGGTCGCGCTTGCCCTTCGTCTCGAGTTCCGAGCGCCTAACTCTGCGCTTGGTACGCCACAACCGTCGTCCGACGAGTGTGACCAGCTGTACTGGTCGGGCCTCGTCGATTCATCCGAATTGCAACGATTGCGCCAGCTCCTCGCCGAAGCGAATGCCCGTGGTCTCGAGGTTCTGGTGCACTGGGAAGCTGGGGAGGCAGGCACCTGCCGGTTGAGCACGATTCGCTACCGGGGGCACCTACCCGACTACGGGGATCTCGAGGCGGTCTACCCGACGGAAGGAGTAAGACGCGGTCTGACCTACGAGGTGATCACCGAGGTCAGCCGAGCGACGGCTGAAGACTTGCGGGTAATCGGCGCTGATGGGCAGAACTCGACGACGCATTTCGACACGGTCGTCAACGCATACGGTCTCTCGTATCCCCGCGACCTCTACGAGCGGTACACGCAGCTTCCCGAGACGGTGACGGCGCGAACCCGACAACTCGCCTTCACGTTGGCGGACGGCAAGATGAGCGTGTACGACGTGGCGGTGACGATCGAACAGTTCGTGCGCCAGCGGATCGCCTACAACGAGGCGGCACCCGTTCCTGGAGGTATCGACGCGGTCGACACGATCATCTTCGAGCGTCCTGAGGGGTACTGCACGTTCTATGCGTCGAGTATGGCGGTTCTACTGCGGGTGCTGGGAATACCGGCACGCGTCGCGGTCGGTTACTACCCGGGGGACTTCGACAGTCGACTCGGCGGCTTCGTGTATCGCGACCGTAACGCGCACGCTTGGGTGGAAGTGTATTTCCCTGGTTACGGATGGATCCCCTTCGAACCGACGGCTTCGCGTCCCCCGCCGTTGCACGAGAGCGATGCCGCTTCTACGGACCTCTTGCCGCTCGATCCGACGATGGGAGCGAACCTTCCGACGGACGAACGGTTGGGTCTGCTCTTTCCAGAGTTGGAGGCGCGGGAGGGTGCGGGTGCAGTCGGGCGTGCCGGCGCTGGAGAAACACAGCAGCAGGCGCTGCCGCGGGTGTTGTTGGTGGGTCTTGCGGTTCTCGCGTTGGCTCTCGCTGGTGCGATGGTATGGTGGACGTGGGGTACCTGGGGTCTGTCGCCGATCGCACGGTTGTTCGTGCGGATGCGAAAACTCGCTCGCTTGGCGGGGATCCGTCCCCACGAGGCGCAAACGCCTCTGGAGTTCGCGTGGCAAGTCGGCCGGACGATACCGGGCACGCGGCGGTCGGCGGTCGCCATCGCCGAACTCTACTCGCGTGAGCAGTACGGTCGCCGGCCGGTCAGCCGCGAGGAGCTACGAGTCGTCACCCGAGCGTGGCGCGAGAGCGTGCGGCCGCGCCTGGTCCGAGCCGCGCTCCGCTTCCGCCGCGGTGGCAACACCGGAGAATCACGGCACGAAGACTAGGTCTGGTGCGCGGGCACTGTCAGGGTGGTGGGGCGGCGTCAATACGACCGCTCGCACTCGTCCAGCGAGTTAGGTTCGGATCCTGCGGCGACGCTCTCACAGTCGTAACCCGGTGCTCTGCGTCGTCGCGAAGGTCGCCAGCGACCTGGCAGCAGCACCGTCGGCGCGAGCGGCGCTCCGGTCCTGTGTGAGGGCAGAGGCGATGGCGTCCTGAGCTGACCGTGCGTGCTCGAGTGCTAGGGGACAGGCGATCGTGTCGGTATGTCTGATCTGGGCGGTCCGTGCTGAGTCTTGCCGCAAAGACAGTGGGGTGGAACAGAGATACGACGGCCGCCACGCGAGTATCGGTGGCGGCCGACACGGTGAGTTCCGCTACTTGTTGAGACCGCACTCAACCCCAGCCGAACGCCTTGACGACGAGCAGTGCGACGATATTGACCACCTTGATCATCGGGTTGATGGCGGGGCCGGCGGTGTCCTTGTACGGGTCACCGACTGTATCACCGGTCACTGCGGCCTGGTGCGCGAAGCTGCCCTTACCACCGTGTGCGCCCGACTCGATGAACTTCTTGGCGTTGTCCCAAGCGGCACCGCCTGTGGTCATCGAGATCGCGACGAACAGGCCGGTGACGATCGAGCCGATGAGGAGCCCTCCCAGTCCCTCCTTGCCGAGCAAGATAGCCACGATCACCGGTGCGAGCACGGTGATCAGAACGGGCGTCAACATCTGGCGGAGTGCCTCGCGGGTGACGATATCCACCGCACGGCCGTACTCGGGACGAGCTCGGCCCTCGAGCAAGCCGGGGATCTCCCGGAACTGTCGTCGGACTTCCTGGACGACGGCGCCGCCGGCCTTGCCGACCGCTTCCATGAGGAAGCTGGCGAAGAAGTAGGGAAGGGCTGCACCGATGAAAATACCGATCACCACGCGCGGATTCGCCAGTTCGAAAATGAGTTCCTCCGAGAGCTCGAGGAAATAGGAGGCGAAGAGCACGAGAGCGGCGAGACCGGCCGATCCGATCGCGTATGCCTTCGTAACTGCCTTGGTCGTATTCCCTACAGCGTCGAGTGGGTCGGTGACCGCGCGGACTTCGTCCGGCAATTCGGCCATTTCCGCGATACCGCCCGCGTTGTCGGTGATGGGGCCGAAGGAGTCGACGGCGACGATCATTCCGGTCATGGACAGCATAGCCATCGCGGCGACGGCGAGGCCATAGAGCCCGCTGTGCGTGACCGCCGGATTGTAGGTCAAGTTATAAGCGACATAAATCGCGAGCGCGATGAGCACGATCGGTGGGAAGGTGGACTGCAGGGAAACGGCGAGACCGCTGATGATGTTGGTTGCGTGTCCGGTTTCCGATGCTGCGGCGATGCGCTTCACCGGACTGTATTTTTCGGACGTAAAGTACTCGGTGAAGACGACCATGCCGATAGTGACGATGAGGCCGACGAGCGCACTCAGCCAAAGCTTGACCGTCGCAGACATGGAGAAGGTGATGCCGAAGAGGGAGATAGGGCCGTCGGTGACGACAGGGTTTTCGCCCATCAGCCACGCTGTGACGGGATAGAAGAGGAGAGCAGCGAGCAGCATCGAGGCGACGACGCCCTTGTAGAGTGCGCGCATGATCGAGCCACTCTTGTCCAGTCGGACGAAGAAGGTGCCGACGATCGAGGAGAAGAGCGAGACGGCACCCAAGGCCAGGGGATAGACGACGGCGAGCTCGGTGTCGAAGACGAGGTGACCGAGGAGCATAGCAGCGATAGCGGTCACAGCGTAGGTTTCGAAGAGGTCGGCAGCCATACCGGCGCAGTCACCGACATTGTCGCCGACGTTGTCAGCGATGACAGCTGGGTTTCGCGGATCGTCTTCGGGGATCCCTGCCTCGACCTTCCCGACCAGGTCGGCACCGACGTCGGCAGCCTTGGTGTAAATGCCGCCGCCGATGCGCGCGAAGACCGAAATCAAGCTCCCGCCGAAACCGAGTCCGACCAGCGCCGTGACATTGCGAGTCAGTAGATAAAAGACCGTGACTGAGAGCAGACCTAGACCGGCCACGAGCAGGCCAGTCACCGCACCGCCCCGAAAAGCGACCCGCAGGGCGTGAGCCAGCCCCTGTTTGGCGGCCTCCGCGGTACGGACGTTCGCTCGCACTGCGATCGACATCCCGATGAAGCCGGCCAGGCCAGACGCGATCGCACCGACGAGGAAACCGATTGCGGTCGTCCAGTCGATCGCGATGCCGAGGATGAGGGCGACGACGATCGCGACGATGGCGACGAGGGTGTACTGACGGCGCATGTACGCCTCGGCACCTTCTTGGATCGCGGAAGCGATCGCCCGCATCCGCTCGTCGCCGGCAGGCTGGGCGAGGACCCAGCGGATCAAGAATGCCCCGTAGGCGACGGTCAACAGTGCCGCCGCGAGGGCGAGATAGAGCGCCGTATTGTCCATCGTCCTGTCACCCCTCCCTATGAACGATCACAGACGACTGCGAAGCTCGGTCACGCGCCGCTCGCGCACGAACTCGCTGCACCGACGATCGCTTACTCGCTTCCTGACACAGTTACCTCCGGCCATGATCAGCTCGCCTGGCCGGAGGTCCTGTTGCATGTCACCATCCGTCGCGGTCAGGGCGTCAGCAAGGGCTGCCCGTAGATGTGGTAGATCGCTGCCATGGCGGCGAAGATACTCACAGCGATCACCATGCCCCAGACGAAGATACCGGTCAGGATGCGGTTGTCGAACTTCAGGTGCATGTAGTAGGCGACGACGAGAACGAACTTGACGATAGCGAAAAGGATCAGAATCGGTGCCGTGAGAGCACCTAGGTTCGCCTCAAAGACGTAGGTGAGGACTTCGAGTACCGTCGCGACCGTGAGGAGAACCAGGACACGGATCCACGTTGCTGGACCGGGTTGCGCGTGTGCAGTGGACGGTTCGTGCATCGGCTCGCTCCTCTCGCCGAACGTCGCAGCTCCTCCGTCAGTACGGCATCAGATAGACGAGCATGAAGATGATGATCCACACGATGTCGACGAAGTGCCAGTAGAGCGTCGTGACGAAGAAACGCTCGACGTGTGCCGGGGTGAGTTTACCGACAAAAGACAGCAGCCACTGGACCAGCAGCCACACGACGCCGATGAACACGTGCGTTCCGTGGAAACCCGTGAGTACGAAGAAGGTTGTCCCGAAGAGATTCGAGGTGAGCGTCAAACCTTCGTGGTAAAAGTGGGTGAACTCGTAGTACTGGCCACCGAGGAAGAGCGCCCCCAGGAGAATCGTCCCGAGGAGCCACCCCCTGAACCCCTTCATGTCGGCGCGCTCGAGCGCGGTCAACGCCATCACGATCGAGAAGCTCGACAACAGGAGGACCGCAGCCGACACCGACGTGTACGGGATGTCGAGGACGTCACGCGGGTAGGGGGGCTCGAAGTAGCGTCCCCGATAGGCGAAATAGACCCAGATGAGCGACCCGAAGAACATGCAGTCGCTGGCGAGGAAGGTCCACATCATCAAGCGGTTGTGGGAGATCCCGGTCGTCGTGTGCTCTCCGACCGGATGCGGGAGTGCCGCGTGTGCGTGGTTCACTCCGTTCTTCCTTCCCTGTCACTCGACCGTCTTGCTGCACCGAACGGCTCGATCGGAAACTCGGTCCTAACCTAGGCTGTCACCGTCAGTGCGTGTGAGCCTCCTGGTGTTCGACGTGCTCGACGGCTGGCTCGAAGTGCCAGCCGAGTAAACCGAAGAAGACGATAAACGTACCGATACCGACGATCGGGAACCCGAGCGGTCCGAGCGTCTCGGTCCCGTGCATGATCATCCCTGCCGCCATCGCCGTCAGCCCAGCCGAGACGATCATCGGCCACCAGGACGGCTTGGGCAGGTGGACACCAGCCGGTAGGCCGTGTCCTGGATTGTCGTGCTGCACGCGCATGTCTCGTCGCTGGCTGGTATCAGAGGCGGCATGGTGACCGTCACCGTACTTCTCGATCCAGAACGCATCGCGACCGCGCACTGTCGGAATCGTCGCAAAGTTGTAGGCTGGCGGCGGAGACGGAATCGCCCACTCCAGCGTCCGACCGTCCCACGGGTCGGCAGGAGCAGTGGCTGGCTGCCGCATCGTCTTGAGGACGTTCCAGAAGAGCACCAACTGCGAGAAACCGAGGATGAACGCGCCGATCGTGATCACGAGGTTCCACGTGCCCCAGCCGGTCTCAGCCGAGTAGGTGAAGTAACGCCGCGGCATGCCGTCGAGACCGACGAAGTGCATCGGGAAGAAGGTCAAATTCATCCCGATGAAGGTCAGCCAGAAGTGGAGCGTGCCGAGGCGCTCGTCGAGGAGCCGACCGTACATCTTGGGGAACCAGTAGTAGGTACCTGCCAAGAGCGCCATCACGATGACGCCGAAGATGATGTAGTGGAAGTGCGCGACGATGAAGTAGGAGTCGTGCTGCTGGTAGTCCAGCGGTACGGTAGCGTGCATGATGCCGGTCACACCGCCGAGCATCAGGAGCCACACAGCGGCTGTCGCGAACTTCATCGGTGCCTTGAAGTCGATCGAGCCACCCCACATCGTGGCGAGCCAGTTGAAGACCTTGACGCCGGTCGGGATACCGATCAGCACGGTCGAAGCGGCGAACAACGCGTTGGGCACCGGACCCAGTCCGACGGTGAACATGTGGTGGGCCCAGACGAAGAAGCTGAGGAAGGCGATGGCGATACCAGCGAAGATGACGAACGGTGCGCCGAAGAGGGGCTTGCGGGAAAAGGTGGGGAGGACTTCGGAGATGATCCCCATCGGAGGCAAGACGAGGATGTAGACCTCAGGGTGGCCGAAGATCCAGAACAGGTGCTGCCAAATGACGGGGTCACCACCGTGCAGCGGGTTGAAGAAGTTGGTGTTGAAGTACCGGTCGAACATGATGAGGAAGAGACCGACCGTCAACGAGGGGAAGGCGAGGAGGATGAGGACAGCGACCACCAAGACCATCCAGACATACACCGGCATTCGCATGAGCGACATGCCGGGAGCACGCATGTTCACGATGGTGACGAAGAAATTCAGCGCACCAGCGATCGAACTGATGCCCAGCACCTGGAGTCCCAGGTCCCAGAAGTCGAGCCCAGGGCCGGCGGAGTACAAGCGGCTGCTCGAGAGATTGGCGTAGCCGAACCAGCCCGCATCCGGCGCATGACCGAAGAGGAAGCTCGACCACATCAACAGTGAGCCAAAGAGGAAGGACCAGTAAGAAAAGGCATTCAGGCGCGGGAACGCCACATCGCGAGCACCGATCATGAGCGGAACGGCGATGTTGAAAAATGCAGCATTGAGCGGCATCGCGACCGCGAAAATCATCATGGTCCCATGCATCGTCATGAGTTCGTTGTAGGTCTTGGGACCGAGGAAATCGAGTTCTGGCTGGGCCAACTGGATCCGCATGAGCAACGCCAGGAAACCGGCCAGCAAGAGATAGACGATCGACGTCCAGTAGTAGAGAATGCCGATCTTCTTATGGTCGACCGTCGTCAACCACTCGATCAATGCCGAGCGTCGGTACCCAGCCTGTTCGAGTCGGAGCGCTGCCTCAGCCATCGTGTCCTCCCACAGCGATCATTCCGCGCTCTGCCCCGTCCGTCCCGGTCGATCGTCGTCGGACCACCCTGCCTCTCCCACTACCGCGGTAGCCTCACTCATTGCCGTTACTTGAGCGACTCTAGGTAGGCGACGATCGCGTTCACCTCGTCGTCGGTCAGTAGCATATTCTGGTCAGCGCGGATCTGCCACCACTTGGTCGCCATGATGGAGTAGGGCTTGAACTCGGCAGTCTGCGCGATCCACCGGTGCACGTTTTCCGGCGTGTTGGGCTTCATCGCGGCGACCAGTTGTCGCTCGGCGAAGTACGCCAGGTTCGGACCGATCATCAGTGTCTTATTGATCGGCGTGCTCGGATCGTAGGTCGGATCCACTGAATGACAGCCTGCGCAACCGGCCGCGCCTTCGAAGAGTTCCTTGCCGCGTGCAGCCAGTGTTCCGGAAGCCGGCTCAGGCGCGGGCTGGCGGTGCTTGGCGACCCAGGCATCGAATTCTTCCTGCGTCTGCACCACGACGCGGAACTGCATGTTAGCGTGCTGGGCACCGCACAACTCCGCACACTGCCCGTAGAAGACGCCCGTCTCTTCGGGGGTGAACACCATCGTATTCTCGCGACCGGGGATCGCATCCACTTTACCAGCCAAGCGGGGTGGCCAGAAGGCGTGAATCACGTCGTGCGACGTGATGGTGAGAACCACCGGTCGGTCGACGACGAGATGGAGGTCTCCGGCGGTCACGATGCCGTACTCGGGGTAGCGGAACTCCCACCACCACTGGTGACCGATGACTTGAACACGGAGCGCGTTGCTGTCCGGTCCCGGATCGCGATTCAACTCGAAGATGAGGCGCATGGCGGGAACCATGATCACCGCCAGGATCACAGCGGGTATCAGAGTCCAGGCGATTTCGAGGCGCGTATTGCCGTGTACCTGCGGCGGAATGCGGGTATCGCCTGGCTTGCGACGGAAGAGGACAATGTTCAAGAGCGTCCAAACAGTTACGAGTACGAAGACGGCGACGGTCAGCCACCAGACAGGCGTGACGAAGAGGTCCCAGATCTTCCGCGCCTGGTCGCCGGCGGGATCGGACGTCGACGCGATCTTGCCACCGATGACACCGCAGCCGCTCGTGAGGGTAAGGCCGAGGGAAAGTGGAACGATCCAGGCGAATCGCCATCGAGAACCTGTTGCACGCAAAGGCTTCACTCTACGCCCCTTCCCCGAATCTCGATGGACACGGTCGCATCGCGCGAGCCACCACCTCCGGGCGTATTCTACTCCGGCTGGTGAATCGTGTCACGATCGTGCGGCAGCTTGACCCCGTCATTTCTATTGCTCGTGTTCGTGCTCTCGCTCCGGTGGTCAAGCAGCGTGTCGTAGGGCATCAGGATGGTCGTTATCGACAACGCAAAGGATGGCTGGTTCGACTAGGTTGCCTGGAGCTGGAGAATATCCACTGCGCCGTCTTCCCGCGCCGGCCAGGCTCCCGGGAGGAGTGTCGTGATAAGTAATTCCGTTGTTGACGTCAGCTGAGTCGATTACACTAGCGAGTGAGCAGCATCCGAGGCGACAGGTCGCTGGAGAGAGCGCGTCGATACGAGCCGAAAGGAGGCGACGATGCCGGACGACCTCGGCACTACCACGGCTGGAGCGATCGAGGGCTTGCTCGTCGAAACGCGACGCTTTCCACCTCCTCCAGAGTTCGCCGCACAGGCGAACATTAACGATCCTTCCATCTACGAGCGGGCGGACCGTGACCCGGAGGCGTTCTGGGCTTCCATCGCTGGAGAGCTCGAGTGGGACGAACCCTGGCACACGGTGCTGGAGTGGAATCCGCCCTGGGTAAAGTGGTTCGTCGGCGGAAAGCTCAATGCCTCGGTCAACTGCGTCGACCGGCACTTGCGAGCTGGGCGGCGAACCAAGGCAGCGATCATCTGGGAGGGAGAGCCTGGAGACGAGCGCGTCCTCACGTACCAAGACCTCTATCGTGAAGTCAATCGCGTCGCCCTCGCTCTGCGGCAGCTGGGTATCCAAAAGGGTGACCGTGTTGCCATCTACCTGCCGATGATCCCGGAGTTGCCGATCGCCATGCTGGCATGCGCCCGGATCGGGGCTCCGCACTCGGTCGTGTTCGGAGGTTTCAGTGCCGATGCACTCGCGGATCGTATCAACGACTGCGGGGCGCGGCTGCTCATCACGGCTGACGGCGGTTATCGGCGCGGTCGCATCGTACCGCTCAAGGAGATCGCCGACAAGGCGCTCGAGCGATGCCCGAGTGTGGAGAAGGTGTTGGTCGTCCGCCGCGTGGGCGAGCAGCAGGCGGTGGCGATGCAGGAGGGGCGGGATCTGTGGTGGCACGAGGTCGTGGCTGCTGTCCGCGAGCGCTACTGCCCGCCGGAGTCGCTCGACAGCGAGCACCCGTTGTACATCCTCTACACCTCCGGCACGACCGGGAAACCGAAGGGACAGCTCCATACGACCGGTGGATATCTGACCGGGGTGTACATCACGTCGAAGTGGGTCTTCGATCTCAAACCGGACGACATCTACTTCTGCACTGCCGATATCGGTTGGGTCACTGGGCACAGCTATATCGTTTACGGACCGCTCGCCAACGGTGCGACGGTCGTGATCTACGAGGGTGCCCCGGACTGGCCGGACAAGGATCGCTTCTGGGACATCGTCGAGCGGCGACACGTCACGATCCTCTACACGTCGCCGACAGCCATCCGCCAGTTCATGCGCTGGGGGCCGGAGTATCCCGCTCGTCACGACCTTTCCAGCCTACGCCTACTGGGGACGGTCGGTGAGCCGATCAATCCGGAAGCGTGGATGTGGTACCACCAGCACATCGGTGGCGGGCGGTGCCCGATCGTCGATACTTGGTGGCAGACGGAGACCGGTATGATCCTGATCACGCCGTTGCCGGGGATCACCACGACCAAGCCCGGCTCGGCGACGCGGCCGTTCCCGAGCATCCAGGCCGACATTCTCGACGAAAACGGGAACACCGTCCCTACAGGGCAGGGTGGGTACTTGGTGATCCGGCGGCCGTGGCCCTCTATCTCCCGGACGTTGTGGGGAGATCCTGACCGGTACGTGAAGACGTATTTCTCCAAGTACGGGCCTTCCATCTACGTCACGGGTGACGGCGCGAAGCGCGACGAGGACGGGTACTTCTGGATCCTCGGCCGAGTGGACGACGTGTTGAACGTCGCTGGACACCGGCTCGGCACGATGGAGCTGGAGAGCGCACTCGTCGGGCACCCGGCGGTGGCCGAAGCCGCAGTCATCGGCGTGAGTCATGAGATCAAGGGACAGGTGCCGGTCGCCTTCGTCGCGCTGCGTGCCGGGTATTCGCCGAGCGACGAGCTCGCCGATGAATTGCGGCGGCACGTAGCTGAGGTCATCGGTCCGATCGCGCGCCCGGAGCGTGTGATCTTCGTCGCCGATCTGCCGAAGACGCGTAGCGCGAAGATCATGCGGCGCTTGCTGCGTGACATCGCGGAGGGACGGGTGCTCGGCGATACGACGACGCTGACAGACCCGACTGTGGTCGAAGAGATCAAGCGTACCTGGATCGCCGAACACGGCGAACAGGCATAACCAGCGTCTCGAACGAGGAGCGAGCGGCGGGGGCGGTCCCCGCCGCTGTCGTGCCTGAGTGAGGTGGAGTCGGTATGACCCTTCCAGTGATCGTGAGCGCGGTCCGTACACCGATCGGCCGCTTCGGCGGAGCGTTGAAGGAGCTGCCTGCCTGGCGTCTCGGCGCCGTCGCGGTCGCCGAGGGGCTGCGCCGGTGCGGTGTCGAAGCCTCGGTAGTCGACGACGTCATCTTGGGCAACGTCCTTCAGGCGGGACAGGGGATGAATCCGGCGCGCAGGGCGGCGATCGCTGCCGGGGTACCGGAATCGGTTCCGGCCATGACGATCAACATGGTGTGTGGCTCGGGCTTGCGGGCGGTCGCCTCGGCAGCGCAAGCCATCGCGCTCGGCGAGGCGGAGGTCGTCGTCGCCGGCGGTATGGAGAGCATGTCGCAGGCGCCGTATCTCCTCACCGGGGCGCGGTTCGGGTATCGGCTCGGGCATGCGACGCTCGTCGACTCGATGCTCGCCGACGGTCTGACCGACGCGTTCTGCGACTGTCACATGGGGGTGACCGCGGAGAATATCGCTCAGGAATATCGCATCTCGCGCGAGGAACAAGATCGGTATGCCCTGGAGAGCCAACGGCGAGCGGCTCGTGCCTGGGAGACAGGAGTGTTTCGGGAGGAGATCGTTCCCGTCGAAGTGGCGGGGCCGCGTGGCTCGGAATGGTTCGAGCGCGACGAGCATCCTCGCCCGGAGACGACGCTGGAGGCGTTGCAGCGTTTGCGACCGGCTTTCGTTCCCGAAGGGACCGTTACGGCTGGTAACGCCTCGGGGATCAACGATGGCGCCGCAGCGCTCGTCGTCATGGCGGAGGAGCGCGCTCGCCGACTGGGACTCCAACCGTTGGCTGTGATCCGCTCGTGGGCGTGGGCGGGAGTGTCGCCGCGCGTGATGGGGCTGGGACCGATTCCGGCAGTCCGCGAGGCGCTCGCCAAGGCGGGACTCCGCATCGAAGACATCGATCTCTTCGAGATCAACGAGGCGTTCGCGGCGCAAGTCCTGGCAGTCCAACGCGAGCTCAGCATCGAGTCGACCAAGTTGAACATCTACGGCGGGGCGATCGCGCTCGGTCATCCGATCGGTGCGAGTGGCGCTCGGATACTGGTCACGCTCCTGCACGCCTTGCGCCGGACCGGAGGCCGCTACGGTGTTGCTGCGCTCTGCATCGGTGGTGGCATGGGGATCGCGATGATCGTGGAACGACCAGGTGCCTGAACCGCTCGCGTGGAACCTGTGCGTCAGGCGAACACGAGTTCCTGTTCCGCCCGATCCAGGATCGCCAGCGGGAGATGACCGAACTCAGGAAGCTCGAGCGTTCCCCGGTCGGCGCTCGTGACGACTTGCTGCGCTGGGAGCGGTGCGAGGGCCTCACTGAGTCGCGCTCGGTGCTCGGGATCGAGTTCGGAGAGGACGTCGTCGAGGAGGAGGACTGGCCACTCGCCGGTGGCCCGTTCGATGTGCCGGAGTTCTGCGAGCTTCGCCGCGACGACGACGAGCCGCTGGATGCCGCGCGACCCGACGTCCGCGAGCGGTTCGCCGTCCAGCAACCACACGAGGTCGTCACGATGGGGACCGGCGAGCGTCGCACCGCGGCGGAGTTCATCGACGCGGAGCCGTTCCAAGAGTGCACGGTAATGCACTCCGACGATCGCTTGCGCGTCCGAAATCGGTGACTCGAGAAGAGCTGTCAGGACGTCGTCCGGGAGCGATACACTGCCGCCGTAGCGTGCATCGACAGCGAATGACAGAGCTGTGAGCCTTCGGAAGGCAGCTCGGAGGTCGATCGACCATTGAGCGACAAAGCGGAGGCGGGCGACGACGAGATAGCTGCCGTACGTAACCAACTGTTCGTCCCAAAACGCAAGTTCCTCATCAGCAGTACGACGATCCTTCCCGGCAAGTTGCTTGAGCAGGCTGTTCCGTTGTTCGAGGACGCGCATGTACTGCGCGAGGGCTCGTAAATAGGTCGGATCGATCGTGGAGAGGACGACGTCGAGGTAGCGACGACGAAGAGACGGGCTGCCAGTGACGAGATCGATGTCCTCGGGCGAGAAGAGAACGACCCGGAGGGTGCCGACGAAGTCCATCGCCCGGACAGGCCGTCCGTCTCGGCGAAAGCGCTTGGTCAACGACGTGCTTACGGAATCGATCGAGAGCACGATCTCTAGCGAGTGCCGACCGGTGGTGGTCGAAAGGTGCCCAGCAATCCGGGCATAGGGTTGCATGCCGAGTTCGTGGGCGCTCTGGCGATGGATGAGATGCCGATCGTGGGTGGTGCGGAACGATTTAGTGGTTGCCAAAAGGTAGAGGGCTTCGATGACGCTCGTCTTTCCAGAGCCGTTCGCTCCGATGATGCGGATACCGGGTGCTGGAAAGTCGATCGTCAGGCGACGAAAGCAGCGGAATTCTTCCAGTTCCAACCGTGTCACGCGCATCGCGGTTACCTTGCCCCAGGTGGACTGGGGAAGGGGCCACGTACCAGGCCGTCGTCTGCAGACGAGTAGATGGCAAAATTATGCCGCACCGATCACCATCGGCATCACCACGTGAACGAAGGCCTCATCGCCGACGGCACGAAAGACGCCAGCGGCGTTGGGTGACGTCATTTCGAGCGTGACCTCGGTCGACTTCGCGACACCCAGGACGTCGAGGAGGTAGCGACCGTTGAAGGCGATCGTCGCCTCCGGACCTTCGACGCGTGCTGGGAGCACATCCTCGCTGTCGCCGGCGTCGGCCGCGTGGGCCGAGACGATCATCGATCCGGGGTCGAGCTCCGAATCGCCTGGAACGAACTGGAGCTTGACCACTTCGTTGTTGGTCTGCGCGAAGATCTTCGCCCGGCGTGCCGCAGCGAGGAACGCCTCACGGTCGACCGTGACACGCGTCTTCCACTGCTTCGGAATGATTTGCCGGAACTCGGGAAAGGTTCCGTCGATCAGCCGCGACAGGAACTCGATGCTGCCACTGCGTGCCAGGAGTTGGCTACGATTCGGTGTCACGAGAAGGTGTACCGTCTGCTCGCCGTCGGCCACCACACGCGCCAGTTCACCGAGCGCCTTCGCAGGCACGATGATCGCCAGGTCGGTCGCTGCAGGATGGGCGAGTTCCAGCGTCCGCGCCGACAGGCGGAAACCGTCGGCAGCGGCCAACGTCAGCGAGGTTCCCTTGAACTCGAGGAGGACACCAGCGAGGACGGGTCGACTGTCATCGGTGGCGGCCGCGAAGGCGACTTGTGCGACTGCCTCGCGCAGTGCTGCCGCGTCGACCGTTGCCGTCGGGGGTTGATCGCCGATGCGAGCGATGGTCGGATAGTCCACTGCCGGTATACCGGGGATGCGTGCCTTCGAAGTCCCGCACGTGACGCGGAGATCGGTCGTTCCGGCTGTGGAGAGTGCGATCTCCTGGCGCGGCAGGCTGCCGATGAAATCGGTCAGGACGTCGGCGCGGACGCTCAATTGGCCTGGTTCCTGAACCTCCGCAGGGATGGTGACACTGAGTGCGATCTCCAAGTTGGTCCCGGTGATGCGCAGCGTTCCTTCTGCCGCGTCGAGTAGGACGTTGCTCAGGATCGGTAGCGTCGAACGCCGTGCCACAGCGCGGGACACGACATGGAGTGCTTGATCCAGTTCAGCCTGCTGACACCGCAACTGCACCAGAAGCTCCTCCCCGGTGTCCGTACATGAGCCTAGGGCTATTATAACAACGATGTCCCCCATCCGCGTCGCTGTAGCGACATCCGCTGCCTCGGCAGTCGGCTGAGCTGCAGCTTGACAGACACCGCATGCCAGGGTAGGATTAGCACAGATGTTCGGGTTAGCTTGGACGGAGTAGCGCGCATGGCGACAGAGCGAAGCGAACGGTCGGGGTTCGACCCCTCGAAGTACCTCACCAAGGTCAATGGCCACGACTATCTCGAGGTGAAGTGGCGCCTCCTCTGGTTCCGGACCGATCACCCGGACGGCGAGATCGAGACGGAACTCGTCGAGCACCGCGACGGTGTCGCGGTGTTTCGCGCCCGCGTCCGGATTCCTGGCGGGGGATCAGCGACTGGTTGGGGTAGCGAGTCCGCCGAAGACTTTCCGGACTACTTGGAGAAGGCGGAGACGAAGGCGTTGGGGCGAGCCTTGGCCGCACTCGGCTATGGTACGCAATTCTGCCCGGACTACGAGTTCGGTGCCGTCGACCAGCGCGTCGTCGACACGCCGATCGATACCGGTCGCTTGGTCTCTCGCCGGACGAGTGGCCGGGCCACGCCCCGGCAGCTCGAGTACCTGCGCGATATGGCGCGGCGCTTGGGTATGAGTGACGAGGAGCTGGAGTCGCAGGCACGCGAGCAGTTCGGAGTCGCACTGGAAGAACTGGCGCGACAGGACGCCTCTGCGCTGATCGAAATGTTGAGGCAGCGGCGGACCAGTCACGACGCAGCGTAACGCGAGAGCCCACCAGGACACCGTCCCGGGTGGGCTTTTCAGTCTCTTGTCTGGGGCTCGGGATGGGCCGTTGGCCGCGCGTTCACAGGATCAGCATGGCATCTCCGAAGCTGTAGAAGCGGTACCGTTGACGGACCGCTTCCCGGTACGCTTCGAGGATGAGGTCCCGTCCAGCGAAACTCGCCACCAACAAGATGAGGGTGCTGCGGGGGAGATGGAAGTTGGTGATGAGTGCGTCGACCACGCGCCATCGGTAGCCGGGGTAGATGTAGAGGTTCGTCCAGCCGCTCAACTCCTCGGCAATTCGGCACTCGAGTAGATCAGCGATCGACTCGAGTGTCCGAGCGGCCGTCGTGCCGACGGCGACGACGCGCCGGCCGGCTCGTTTCGTCCGTAGGATCGCCTCGACGGTCTCGGCAGGTACGCGGTACCACTCCGGATGCATCTGGTGTAACCGCACGTCCTGGACCTCGATCGGTTTGAAGGTGCCGATACCGACGTGGAGCGTCAGCGGCACGACGTCGATGCCGCGGTCGCGCAGTTCCGCCAGGACCCGCTCCGTGAAATGCAGACCGGCTGTCGGTGCGGCGACCGAACCGAGGTGTTTGGCGTACACGGTTTGATATCGCTCGGGGTCCTGCAGTGGCTTGCGAATGTAGGGTGGCAGCGGGACGTGCCCGTAGCATTCCAGCCGGTTGGCGATCACCGGATCCAACGCGACGACAACCTGGCCACCGCTCCGGCGTTCCACGATGCGCGCGGACGCCGGTGGCGCGTCCGTCTCCGGATGAGGAAGGATCGTCACTTCCTCGCCACTACGCAGTTTGCGCGCTGGACGGGCGAGGGCGAGCCACTGTACTGTCTCCTGGAGCGGTTGCACGAGCAGGATTTCGACCTTGCCGCCGGTTTTTCGCTGCCCGATCAGCCGTGCTGGTAAGACACGGGAATCGTTGACGACCAGGAGGTCGCCCGGTTCGAGAAGGGTGGGCAACTCGCGAAAGATGTGATGCTCGATCGTGCGCGTGGCCCGGCGGACGACCATGAGGCGAGCTGCGTCCCGCGGCTCGATCGGTTCCTGCGCGATCAATTCTTCCGGTAATTCGTAGTCGTACTCAGCGAGAAGATATTCCGGATGCTCAGTTACCGGGTTCTGCACAAGTCTCTCTCCCGAATGGTTCCAGTGGTATGTGTCGCACGGCTAACCGCTCGGCTGGATAGGGGATCCCGAGGTGCTCGTACGCCCGCCGCGTAGCGATCCGACCGCGCGGAGTCCGTTGGAGGAAGCCGAGTTGGATGAGGAACGGTTCGTAGACCGTTTCGATCGTGTCCGGTTCTTCGCTCGTCGCTGCAGCGAGGGTCTGGATCCCGACCGGCCCTCCGTCGAACTTCTCCACGATGGTGCGCAGGATCATCCGGTCGATGTCGTCCAAGCCGAGCGCATCGACCGCCAAGCGGTCGAGCGCTGCACGGGCGAGGTCGCCGGTGATCGTGCCATCCCCCAGTACCTGGGCGTAGTCCCGGACCCGTTTGAGGAGTCGGATCGCGATACGTGGCGTCCCGCGACCGCGACGGGCGATCTCTTCGGCTCCCTCCGGGGTGATGGGTACCTGAAGAATACGAGCAGCGCGCTCGACGATCGCCTGCAGCGCGACCTGATCGTAGAAATCCAAGCGGAACGTCGCTCCGAAGCGGTCGCGCAAGGGTGAAGTCAGCAGCGCGAGCCGCGTGGTCGCCCCCACGAGCGTGAAGCGGGGTAGAGCCAGGCGCACGCTGCGGGCGGTTGGGCCTTTGCCGATCACGAGATCGACCGCGAAATCTTCCATCGCGGGGTACAGCACTTCCTCGACGAGCCGATTGAGGCGGTGGATTTCGTCGATGAAGAGGACGTCCCCGGGCCGGAGATTGGTCAGGATGGACACGAGGTCGCCTGGCCGTTCGATGGCTGGCCCGCTCGTGACCCTGAGGTTCACGCCCATTTCGGCGGCGATGATACCGGCCAGTGTCGTCTTGCCGAGACCTGGCGGACCGTAGAAGAGCAGGTGATCGAGCGGCTCGCCGCGTTCCTGGGCAGCCCGGATCGCGATCGCCAACCCTTCCTTGACTCGCTCTTGCCCGATGTACTCGGCGAGACGCCGCGGGCGCAGCGTCTCCTCAAGGTGGCGCTCCGACGAATCAGGTTGGGGCGCTACGATCCGGGGTTCCGTCATCGATCCGTCCTCGTATCCTGTCGTTCGGGCGAAGGATACCCCGAACGGGTGTTCGCATCAAGGCGCGGTGTCGTCCGGGAGTTCTGCTTCGTCGACGAGAAGGATGGGGATGTCGTCCTCGATACGGTAGCGCCGGCGACAGGAGCGACAGACGAGCCGGTCCCCCTGCAGTTCGAGCGGACCGTGACACGCGGGGCATGCCAGGATCTCGAGGAGTTCGGGGTCCAGGTTCATGCGGCGTGCTCCGTTTCCTTCTCGCAGCGATGATAGCAGGTTAGGGCCGGTCCAGTTCCAGCAAGCGCTGCTGAGCCAGGCGGGCGTAGGGGCCATCGCCAGCCGCGGCGGCGCGCTGGTACCAGTCGCGCGCGGCGGCGAGGTCGGGTGGTCGACGCCGTTCAGCAGCTTGGCCGAGGAGATAGAGAACCTGTTGGTTGGTCGGGTCGAGCGCGAGTGCAGCGCGGAGCTGCGACTCTGCATCGGCGATGAGCCCGTGGGCGAGGAGCGCCTGCGCGAAGCCGAGGCGAGCGGTAACGTCGTCCGGTCTTAGGGCGAGCGCTCGCTCGTAGAGCGCAATCGCCTGATCGATGTGGTTGGTGTGGGCGTAGAGTTCAGCCAGTGCGAGGAGCGCGGTGCGGTCGTCGGGAGCTGCGGTCAAGGTCGCGGCGAGCTCTGCTTCCAAGTGACCGGATCGGAAGCGGACAGAGGTAGGCGGTCGATCGGAGAGCGGTGAGTCGCGCTCGAAGGGAGCGAGCACGGTGACCACCAGACTGGTGGTCAGCAGGACGACGAGCAAGAGGAAGAGCACGCGGCGGAGGTGCATCATGGACGGTACCTGATGTCCTGCGAGTAAACGAAGACCCCGGTCGAGTCCGGGGTCTCGTGGGGGGGTGCCTCACGGGGCTCGAACCCGTAACCACTGGATCCACAGTCCAGCGCTCTGCCAATTGAGCTAGAGGCACCGTAGACGAGAAAAAGAAACGAGCGATGTCGGGCGAGTAAGCCGAGTTCTGTTCTTGGCGGTCATCTCTCTCGCACGGGATCTTGCCGAATCCCGTACGGTCGCCTCGTCACCTCCGCGACTGCTCTCAACCTCGGGCCTGGGCGAGCAACCTCGTAGCGGCCCGATCGGAGATTGCTGCGGGGAGGATTGCCCTTTTCACCCCGGGCACTCGCCCGGTCATCGTCTCTGTTGCTCTCACGCGAGCGACCGACTCGCGTGCCGGTCTGGACTGTCAGCGGCGCCGGTCACCGCTGCCCTGGGTTCACCCCAGGCACCCTGCTCTGTGCAGCTCGGACTTTCCTCTGGCACTCTCCCGTGCCAGCGACCGCCCTGCCCGACATCACTCACGGCGACCGATACGGCCGCCGGACCGGCGGTGCCGAAGGGGAGATTTGAACTCCCACGGGGTTGCCCCCACTACGCCCTGAACGTAGCGCGTCTGCCAGTTCCGCCACTTCGGCACGTCGAGCAGCCTCGCTGCTCGCGGCAAGGAGTATAGCATGGAGAGGTAGTGCCTCGCAAGTGGAACCGACCGTAGAGTCCCTTACAGCCGGTCGTGCGGCGAGGCGCAAGCGCTCACCGGAGAGGTTGCCGTGACTCACGGGCCAGCAGATGCCTCTTCCTCGTAGTAATCGATCCGACGTGCCGAGACGATGGCCTGGATCTCCTGCATGCTCATACCGAACCGGTGCAAGGTGTGTCGAACCATTTCCAACCCAGCTTCGAAGGAGGGATGGACCACTTCAGTAGCGCCGGCTTCGACGAGGCGTGCCACGAAGGCTCGCCGGTCGGCCCGCGCGATGATGTCCAGGGTCGGGTTCATCGCGCGCGCGAGCCGCACCGCTGTTTCGGCCGCGAAGGCATCGGGAACCGCGACGACGAAGACGCGAGCGGTCGGGATACCGGCAGCCAAGAGGACTTGCTCGTTGGCGACGTCGCCGTAGATCGCTTCGATCCCGACGCGCCGCAGTTCGCGGACGAGCTGGGGATCACGGTCGATCACGACGAAGCGGAACCGGCGCCGCTGCAGGACGCGACCGACCTCGCGCCCGGCACGTCCGTACCCAGCGATGACCACGTGTCCGCGCAAGCTGGATGATGGCTGCCGATCGACTTCTTGGAGAGGGGGTGTGCGGGCGAAGAGCCGGAGAGGGTGTTCCAAGAGCCAGCGCGCCCGATCGGCCATGCTGAGCAGCAACGTGTTGCACAGGAGCGAGGCGATCGCGGCGCCGATCACTGCATTGTAGACCGTTTGGTCGATGATGCCGGTGTTGAGGGCAAGCAAACCGAGCAAGAAGGAAAACTCGCCGATTTGCGCGAGAAAAGCGCCCGAGCGGAGAGCGATCGCCGGCGGATATCCGAGAAACGTCACCACGACTGCTGCGAGAAATCCTTTGACGAGCGTCACTGTGAGGAGGATCGTCAGAGCCAGTGGCCAAGCTCGGAGGAGCCCGCTCGGGTCAGCCAGGAGCCCGAGGCCGGCGAAGAACATGACGCCGAACACGTCGCGCAAGGGTAGCACCCCTCCCAGCACTTGGTAGGAGAACTCGGATTCGGACACGACGATACCGGCCAGAAAAGCGCCCAGAGCGAGGGAAAGCCCTGCCCACTCGCTCGCTAGTGCGGTGCCGAAAGCCAGGAGGACGACGCTGAGCAGAAACAGTTCCCGTGACCCGACGCGCGCCACGTGATACAGGAGGGTCGGTACGAGCCGAAGGCCGAGTAGACCGATCAGCAGTATCGCGACGGTCGCGAGGAGGAGCGATCGCCCGAGTGACAGCACCATCGTCAGCACTTCCGTTCCAGCCAAGGCCGGAATGATGGCGACGAGCGGAATGACTGCGACGTCCTGGGCGAGGAGGATGGCTGCGGTCGGGCGTGCGGCAGGCTGGTTGAGCGAGCCGCGGAGTTCCATGAGAGTGAAACCGATGACGGAGCTGGAAATGGCGGTAAGCTCAGCGAGGACGAACGCTTGCGCCGCTGAGAGCCCGAGCGCCCGATAGATGACCCACGCCACGGCCATCGTGAGCCCGAGCTGCAATGCACCACCGCGGAGCACCGTACGACGCAGTTCTGCGAGTTCCCGAAACGAAAAGTGGACACCCAGAGAAAACATGAGGAACGTCACACCGAAGTCGGCGAAGGCCTGAACGATCTCGGGTTCGACGTGCCCGACACGGTCGAGGACGCGACCGATGAGGAGCCCTGCCAGGAGATATCCCATGATGACCGGCTGGCGGAGGCGTGCCGCCACCGCCCCGAGCACGATTGCCGTGCCGGTGACTGTCAAGAAGAGTAGAAACAGCGTTTCGCGTTCCACCGATTCTCCGCGCCCGTCTCGCCCGTGCCAACACAGCCGCTAGCAGGATAGCAGTCTCCAGGCAGCAGCATGCGGACACGCCGACGAACACGGCAGGGTATCGAGGACGAGAGACAACAGTATGTGATCCCACCCTGCGCGAGTGAACAGCGCGAGAAGCCGGCCACCTCCCGGTCGGCTGAACGACCTGAGAACCGACACCGCAAGGTGACCACCCGCGGGGAAGCGTGGCACGAGCAGGAGATCGAGCGTTGCCTGCTTGACGCGGAGGCGTGTACGTACCATACTGTGTACGTACAGTCGGGCATGGAGGCGGTCGCTGGTCTCCGGGTAGAATCGGGTCGCAGGAGCGAGGATACGCAGAGGGTAGATCGAGATCCCGAGACCAGGGAGTTCGACAGCGATGAAGAGCAGTGAGATCCGACGGGCGTTCATCGAATTTTTCGCCGAGCGAGGACACGTGCAGGTGCCGAGTTCGTCGCTCATACCGAGCGATCCGACTGTGCTCCTGACGACCGCTGGGATGCAACAGATGGTCCCGTACTTCCTGGGGCTCGAACGCCCCCCGCACACACGGCTCACCTCGATCCAGAAGTGTTTCCGGACTGTGGACATCGACGAAGTCGGTGACGAGAGCCATCTGACATTTTTCGAGATGCTGGGGAATTTCTCGATCGGCGATTACTTCAAGGCGGAAGCGATCAGCTGGGCGTGGGAGTTTTTGACCAAGTGGCTCGGTGTTCCGCCGGAGCGGTGGTATCCGACGGTGCACCCGGACGACGAATTTTCTTACCTCTATTGGCGCGATGCGATCGGTGTGCCGGCCGAACGCATCTTCAAGCTGGAAGACAACTGGTGGGGACCGGTGGGTGAGTCCGGGCCCAACGGGCCGGACTCGGAAATCCACTACGACCGAGGAGCTGAATACGGCTGTGGGGAACCGACGTGCGGTCCGGGATGTGACTGCGGTCGGTTCCTCGAGACCTGGAACCTGGTGTTCATGGAGTTTTACAAGGAGCCGAACGGTACCCAGCGGCCGCTCCCGCGCAAGAACATCGACACGGGAATGGGATTGGAGCGGATCTCGCTCATCATGCAGGGTGTCGGCTCCGTCTTCGAGACGGACCTCTTCTACCCGATCCTCACCGAGGCTGCCTCGATCGCAGGGGTTCGCTACAAGGCCGATCCGCGCACCGATCGCTCGCTCCGCGTGGTCGCCGACCATGCGCGCGGGGTGACGTTCCTGGTGGGTGACGGTGTGTTCCCAAGCAACGAGGGGCGGGGGTACGTTCTGCGTCGCGTCCTCCGGCGAGCGGTGCGGCACGGAAGGCTTCTCGGGATCGACCGGCCGTTTCTGGGCCGCCTCGCCGACATCGTGGTCGAGATGTTCTCACCGTACTATCCCAATTTGGTCGAAGAGCGCGAGCGCATTCACCAGGTGATCCGGCATGAGGAGGAGCATTTCCAACGCACGCTGGCGACAGGGTTGGAGCGTTTCGAAGCCCTGGTCGAGCAGCTGCAGCGTGCGGGCGAGTCGGTCATTCCCGGTGACGAAGCGTTCCGCCTCTACGACACCTACGGGTTCCCCTTCGAGCTCACAGAGGAGTTGGCGCGCGAAAGTGGTCTCGCGGTCGATCGCGAGGGGTTCGAACGGGCCCTGGAGCGCCAGCGCGAGCTCAGTCGGGCGAGTATCGGCCGCTTCGCTGACGTGCAGCGGCAGCGTGCCGACTTGTACGCACGCTTCGCGGAGCAGGCGACGGAGTTCCTCGGCTACGAGACGACTGAAGCGGAAGGGACCATCGTCGGCATCCTCGGTATCGACGCTGCTCTCGAGGAGGCGACGGCAGGTGACGAAGTCGAAATCGTGCTCGACCGGACGCCGTTCTATGGGGAAGCCGGTGGCCAAGTCGGCGATACCGGTGAGCTCCGTGCCGAAACTGGTGTGGTGATCGTCGAAGATACGCAGCGTCCGACGGCGAGTCTGATCGTGCACCGCGGGCGCGTCCGCGAAGGGTTCGTGCGGGTCGGTCAGCGGGTGCTGGCGAGCGTCGACGCCGAGCGTCGGGCCGCGATCATGCGTAACCATACGGCCACCCACCTTTTGCATGCTGCACTCAAGAAGGTGCTGGGCGAGCATGCGGTGCAGGCCGGGTCACTCGTGGCTCCCGACCGCCTGCGTTTCGACTTCGCTCATCACGAAGCGCTCACCGATGAGCAAGTGCGGCGGATCGAGGAGCTGGTCAACGAGCAGGTCGTGCGCGACTGGCCGGTCGAGGTGCGCTACCAACCGTTGCGGGAAGCGTTAGCCGAGGGTGCCGTCGCGTTGTTCGGTGAGAAGTACGGCGACGTCGTGCGAGTGGTGACGATCGACCAGTTCAGCAAAGAGCTGTGCGGGGGGACACACGTCCACCATACCGGTGAGATCGGTCCGTTCCTGATCGTCGACGAGAGCAGTATCGCCAGCGGAATCCGCCGCATCGAGGCGGTGACTGGCTTGGCAGCAGTCCGTGCCGCGCGTGCTACGCTCGACCTCGTGACCCAACTCGCCCAGCAGCTGCGGGTGCCGACCGAGCAACTGCCAGAGCATGTGGAGCGTCTCCAACAGCAGGTACGGGAGCAAGCGAAGAAGATCGAGCAGCTGGCAGCGGATCTGGCTGCCGAGCGTGCGTTGCCGCTCGTCGACTCGGCGGACTCCGTCGATGGTCTGCGCATCCTGAGTGCGCGGATCGACGTCCCCTCGTTGGAGACCTTGCGCCGGCTAGGTGATCGCCTGCGTGACCGTCTCGGCTCCGGGGTGGTCATCCTCGGGGCCACTGTCGAGGATCGCCCGACGATTTTGGTGATGGCGACACGCGACGCCGTGCAACGGGGTGTCCACGCCGGGCGAGTCGTACAAGCTGCAGCCCCGTTGCTCGCTGGTCGAGGCGGGGGACGTCCTGACGTGGCGCAGGGGGGTGGATCGGACGCGTCACGGCTCGACGAGGCACTCGCAGCGGCGCGGGCGGAAGTGGAGCGTCAACTGCGCGGGGCGGCGTTAGGCTGACGGGCGTGAGCGTGCCAGTCGGTCGCCCATGCGCCGCAGATGCCTGGACAAGGATGCGAGGAGGCGACAGTGCCGCGGCCGACTGGAGCAAACCGACACGAGCAACCGACGGTGGCATTTCGGCGAGGTACGAAGCTAGGGGCAAGCGCGGTCGATGACACGGCCGATCTCTCGAGCTACGTGCCGCGGAGCCGTCGGGAGACCGAACCACGCCGCCTCCTTCGGAGAATTGCCCCGCCGGTCGGGATGCCCATCGCTGGGAACCGTGCGGTTCCTGATCAGCGCAGGGCGGAGTCTCAGCGTACCGATGCCGAGCTTCCTCGCAGAGGGGTATCGCCGGCGCGTCTTCGCTTCAGCCCTCGCTGGTATCTCGCTGCCCTCGGCATGACGGTTGGGCTCCTCGTCGGGCTCGCAGCCGTGGTCCTGCTGGTCCCGCGTGCGACGGTCATCGTCACGCCCGTCGTCGAAGAACGACGCCTCGTTTTGACATATAGTCCTCTGGAGGGTGAGGGGATCGACTGGGTCGCGCCGACACGCGTGATTCAGACCGTCGTGGAGGTTCGAGTAGAAGGTGAGACGACCGGTCGGAAGGAAGTGCCAGACGGTTACGCAAGCGGTAGGGTGCGGGTCGTCAACGCGACGCTCGCATCGTATACGGTCGTTGCCGGAACAGAACTACGTGGTACCAATGGCATGACCTATCGGGTGACGCAAACGGTGACGGTGCCGGCGGCCGATCCGTTCGGGAGTCAGGCGTTCGGGGTGGCTGACGTACCGGTCCAGGCAGTGCTGCCCGGGCCAGCAGGGAATGCCGATGCAGGGGTCCTCGCTGGACAGTTGGCGGAGGGAATTCTGTATCGGAACGTGGAAGGCATCAGTGGCGGTACGACTCGCACAGTGCACTTCGTGACCAGAGAGGACCTCGAGCGTCTGCAACGGGAGGCCGAAAAGGCGTTGCGTGACGGGGTACTTCCCGCGCTGCAGCGAGCGGTCGGCGACGGGGAGAGCGTGCTCGAAACCACGCTCAGCGCAGGAGAACCCACGATCACCTTTTCCCACGAAGAGAACGAGGAGACGGATCGTCTTACCGCCTGGGGGCAACTGCGTGTCGAGGCGCGCGCTTATCGCGTTGCCGAGATGCACCAGCAAGCGCAAGAGGAAGCTGCCCGCCGTCTGGCCCAATCCACCCAAAACGACGTCGTGATCTTGGGGAACACGTTGCACTTCGGTGAACCGGTACGGGTCGATGCGCTGCGTTGGCGCGTGGACGTTTCGGCTCGTGTCCGTGTCGTGCCGGCCGAGCAGGAACTGCAGGTGCTGCGCGAACGCGTCGCTGGACTGTCGGTCGACAGGGCCAAGGGGGAAGCCCGTCGCGTCCCTGGGGTAGCCGACGTAGAGATCGAACTCCAACCGGGCTGGTGGCCCGGGGGTTTACCGGTGCGCGCCTCACAGGTCGAGGTGATGGTACGTGAGTGAGGGCACGGATCGGCCGGGGCGAGCGCTCGGCTTGGACATCGGTGAACGGCGGGTCGGCGTGGCGGTCAGTGACGAGCTCGGACTGATCGCCAGCCCGGTCGGAGTCGTCGACCTGCAACGCGAAGGTGTCGAAGCGCTCCTGACCCTCGTGGAGCGCTACGCTCCATCGGTGATCGTCGTCGGTCTCCCAGTGACCATGCGCGGTCAGGAAGGTGTCCAGGCGGCGGAGACGCGTCGCTTCGTCGAGCGTTTGCGACCGCACGTCTCGTGCCCGATCGTCTTTTGGGACGAGCGGTTGACGAGTACAGCTGCGGAGCGGCTTCTCACCCAGAGCGGCGTGCGCCGTGAACGACGACGTGAGCGGGTCGATGCCTTGGCGGCAGCTCTCCTGTTGCAGAGCTACTTGGACGCACAGCGAACCGGGGCGAGGCCGCGACGACGGCGGGAACGTCGGGCTGCGGACGAACCAGGGGAGCCGGGGTAGGCGCCTTGCGCTGATTGTGCACTGGACGCTTCGCGGCGGAGAGCCGAGTCGTTGCAGCGTGGAGGCGCAGTCGCTATACTGCGGTCGGCTGTGCGGGAGAGCGAAAGAAGCCGGTGGGGACGATGAAGTTAGTCATCGCGGTCGTGCAGAACGAGGACGCGGACTCGATCGTGGAAGCGTTGCTGGAAGGGCAGTTCCGCGCGACCCGGCTCGCCAGCACGGGTGGATTCCTCCGGCGTGGCAATACCACACTCCTCATCGGCGTCGAAGATCACGAAGTGGAAACGGTGCTCGACATCATTCGCCAGCGGGCACGTACCCGTGTCCAACAGGAGTCTCCACAAGGTGCGGTGCGTGGTGCGGCCGCGACGATCTTCGTCATCCCCCTGGAGGACTATCAGCGACTGTAGTGGGCACGCTCGTCGTTTCAGCGTGGGCGCATCCGGTTGGGGAGCGCCGCACGGCGCTGGATGCGCTGGGTAGCCCGCCGCGTGGCGACGATCGTCAGTGCAGCGAGGAGGAAGCCTGCGAGAAAGAGGAGTTCGATCCAAGCTGCGGCACTTCCCCAGTTCACGAAGCGTGCGGTGACCAAGCCCAAGAGCGTGGGGTAGACGAGGAGCCCGCCGAGGGCGAAGATGCCTGCCTCGATGAGGGCCATACGCGTATCAGCTCCCGTCAGCCGGCTGACGATGAACGGGAGCACCGTGCCGCCTGGGAGCCAGAGGAAAAATGCCCGTACGATTTCGGACAGTCCTTGATCCATCGTTCGCCGTGTCTCTCCGCAGACCGCTGCCTCTGACGTCAGCTGCATCGTTCCGGTCACCAGCGTGATGGTACCGTCTGTTGGCGCGACAGCGAGCGACGAGCGCGGGGCTCTGTGTTCCGGAGTCCCGCGCTCGCCACATACCGGGTGAGCTGGCCGTATTGGTGCGTTCGCCCGCTCGTGCAGCTTCCGGTCGGTTGTCACCGAGGCTCAGAGAGGTGGCCAGTCGGACAGTAAGCCGGCCAGGCGAAGCAGGTTGCACGCGAGGACTGCGGTCGTTACCGGTCCTGTTCCGCCCGGAACAGGTGTCATGGCACTGGCACGCTCGGCGACCGCTGGATCGACGTCACCGACGAGTTTGCCATCGAGGACCGAGACACCGAAATCGATGACGACAGCTCCTGGTGCGACCATCTCGGGAGTGACGAGCCTCGGCTTGCCGGCAGCGGCGAGCACGATATCGGCCTGGCGCGTGAGCGTCGCGAGGTCGGGCGTGCGGCTGTGGCAGACGGTGACGGTGGCGTCGGCCGCCAAGAGCAAGAGCGCGAGCGGTCGCCCGACCACTGGGCTGCGTCCGATGACCACTGCGTGCCGACCAGCCAGTTCGATGCCGTAGTGCCGGAGGAGCACGAGCCCTCCGAGCGGCGTGCTGGGGACGACGTCCAAGTATCCGAGGGCGAGCTCGCCTTGTCGGTGTACCGATACACCGTCGACGTCTTTGTTGGGGGGCATCGCTTCCGAGAGGAGGCGACGCGAAATTCCCCGTGGAAGCGGCTGGAGGACCAGGATACCTGTTACAGCCGCGTCTCCGGCAAGTTGCGTGAGAAGTTCGCGGAATCCCGACTCCTCCAGAGAGTCGGAAAGCGACTCTTCACGCAAGCGCAATCCGAGCTTGCTGAACTGCTTGCGGATGGCCTTGGCGTATGCCTGTGCGGAAGCATCGGGTGGAACGAGCAGGGCCAAGGTCGGTCGCGGTGCGCTCGGTGCGAGGGTGGCGAGGGCGTCCTGGATCTTGCGGTGCAACACGTCGACGACTGGTGCGCCGGTCAGCAGGCGAGCGGGCACGTATCAGCTCCTTTCGTTCTAAATCTTCCGTCGAAGCGGAAGGTTCCTTTCGGTGGCGGAGCCTGTTTCCTCCGGTTGTCTAAAGGGTACTGGTAGGAAGCTGCGCGAGCCGTGTCTCGATCGCGACCGCGATTTCCTCTGCTTGCGCAGAGGGTAGCAGCGGCAGGTTGGCCCTGGCCATAGCGAGCGCAGCCAGGATTGCCGCACGGGACAGCGCTTGCGCAGCGGTGAGATCGGCGTACGCGAATGCCGGCACGTGGGGTGCGAGCCGGGAGAGTAGGGCGAGGAGTTCGAAACCGAGGTCTGCGGTCGCGAGCGGTACAGCGGTCGCTGTCTGGACGATGACAGGATCAGGGTGGGTAGTCTGGTCGCGGAGCGCCGAAAGGAGCTGGTCGAGCGCTGCGCGATCGGCATCGGCTTGCGCGAGTGCTCGCTGGACGATTTCCGGTAGCGCCTGTGTGAGTTCCTCGTCGAGCGCCGCATCGAGCGTGCGCCGTGCGGTGCGCCGGACGAGGTCGGCCAAGGCCGCGGCCTGAGCGAGCGCGACGCTGGCGGCGACCCCACCACCGCAGCGATACCGGGGCCGACGCATCCGTTCGACGAGGTCACGCACTGTCCACTCGGCGATCACGTCGGCGGTCGGCGCCAAAGGTTACCCTCCCTTCCCAGTCGGCCATCCGTCGGCACACCGGCTGGAGTATAGCTGTCTTTCGCAGTGGCGGATCGGTGTCGTTATCCGGAGGTGGACCAGAACTGCCCGGCTCCTCACCCGAGATGTGCCCTGCTGTCACAGCAGTGTGGACAGGGTGGAAAGGGGTTGACGGCCTGGCACGGCTGCAGTAGGATGGCGGTGACGGCTAGTCAGTTCGCTAGCGGCGAGTTCGCCGACAGCGAAAAGGGGGGCGCGATGCAGGAACCGGTGACCTTCTTCGGGCAGTTGCTCAAGCGGTATCGCGAAGCCGCTCGGCTGTCTCAGAGTCGCCTGGCTCAGCGTGCTGGGTTCGACCACAGTTATGTTTCGCGTCTGGAGAGTGGTCGACGCGCACCGACCCGCGAGGCGATCCTCCGTCTCGCCGACGCACTCGAATTGAGCCCGGCCGACCGCGACAGTCTGTTGGCGGCAGCCGGCTTCATGCCGGAACAAGCGGAGCACCTGTTCGGGCACGAGCCGGTATTGAGCGAGGTCGTCGAGTTACTCCAGCGTCACGACGTGCCGGAGGCGATCCGGGAGGACCTGCGCCAGCTCCTCGCCTTGGTGGTTCGACAGGTGAAGCGAGCTCTCGTCGGGCTCGCTCCCGATCAGGACGAGGACGACAGTCCTGCGTTCGGGCGACGCTGGCCGGAGCAGCCGGCCTCGCAAGGCGCTTGGTGAGGCGATGCGTGCCTGACGTCTCGGCGGTCGATGCCGTAGGCTTGAGGATGGGAACGACCGGGTATCTCCGACGTCGTGCGGGGGGAACATGAAGCGTCCGTTCGTGCATCTTCACCTTCACACCGAGTTCTCGCTACTGGACGGGCTCGGGCGGATACCGGCCTACATGGAGCGAGCGCGCTCCTTCGGGATGGAGCACGTGGGGATCTCCGACCACGGTGTCCTGTACGGCATCATCGACTGGTACAAGGCAGCGAAGGCCGAGGGATTGCATCCGATCATCGGGATGGAAGCCTATCTCGCCCCTCGCACGGTCGCGGACAAGGACAAGTCGAGCTTCCACCTGTTGCTCTTAGCCGAGAACCAGCGCGGTTACAAGAACCTCCTCAAGCTCGCCACCCGTGCGAGCCTCGAGGGGTTCTACTACAAGCCGCGCGTCGATCTCGCCATGCTCGCCGAGCACGCCGAAGGCATCATCGCCACCTCGGCCTGTCTGGGCGGGCCGTTGGCGCAGCCCTTGCTGGAGGGAGACCGGGACACCGCTCGAGACTGGGCGCTGCGGTTGCGCGACATCTTCGGTCCCGATCGCTTCTATGTGGAGTTGCAAGATCATGGATTGCCGGAGCAGCGGCGCGTCAATGCCGAATTGGTTTCCCTCGCGCGCGAGCTCGACTTGCCGCTCGTGGTGACGAACGACGTGCACTATCTGGATCGGGCGGATGCGGGCATCCAGGATCTGTTGATCTGTATCCAGACCAACTCCACGGTCGATGACCCGAAGCGGATGCGTGTGCAGTCCGACCAGCTCTACTTCAAAAGCGCCGACGAGATGTGGCAGCTCTTCGGTGACGAGGTGCCGGAGGCACTACTCAACACGGTAATGATCGCCGAGCGCTGCCAGGTGGAGCTGGAGTTCGGTCGACTGCACCTCCCAGATCCGGGTATCCCCGAAGGGATGACGGCCGACGAGTACCTGGCTCGCCTGTGCTGGGAAGGGATCCAGCGTCGCTACCCGGTCATCACCGAGGAGATCCGACGTCGACTCGACTACGAGCTGGAGGTCATCCGGCAAACGGGGTTTTCCAGCTACATGCTGATCGTCCGCGACTTCGCGGAATTCGCCAAACAGCGCGGTATCCTCTACGGCGTTCGCGGCAGCGCAGCGGCGAGTATCGTGCTCTATGCGCTCGGCATTACGGATGTGGATCCGCTGGCGAACCGCCTCGTGTTCGAGCGCTTCCTCAATCCTGAACGGCGCGAGATGCCCGATATCGACATGGACTTCGCCGACGACCGGCGTCACGAGGTGATCGAGTACGTTGCCCGGAAGTACGGTCCCGAGCATGTGGCGCAGATCATCACCTTCGGGACCATGGGGGCCAAGGCAGCGATCCGCGACGTCGGCCGGGCGATGGGTTGGCCGCACGCGGAGGTCGATCGGATCGCGCGGCTCATCCCCAATGGCGTGAACATGACGCTCGACCGAGCATTGGAGGAAAGTCCAGAGCTTCGCCAGCTGTACGAGAACGATCCGCGGTCACGCGAACTCATCGACAACGCGCGTAAGCTGGAGGGGATCGCGCGGCACGCGGGGACGCATGCCGCCGGTGTCGTGATCTCAGCGACACCGTTGGTCGAGCATGTACCGCTGCAGCGACCAGCGCGGGCCGAGGAAGGGGCGCTGCCGACGACGCAGTTCCCGATGGAGACGGTCGCCGAGATCGGTCTCCTCAAGATGGACTTTCTCGGGCTCGCCAACCTGACCATCCTGGCCAACGCGGTCGAATTGATCCGCGAGACGCGAGGGATCGAGCTCGATCTGAAGAAGATTCCGATGGACGATCCGAAGACGTTCGAGCTCCTGAGCGAAGGGCAGACCTTCGGGGTCTTCCAGCTCGAGAGCGCTGGGATGCGGCGGTACATCCGGGAGCTGCGCCCGGGGTCGGTGGCGGAACTCGCGGCGATGATCGCGCTGTACCGGCCCGGTCCCATGCAACATATCCCAACGTATTGCCGGGCGAAGCACGGACTGGAGCCGATCCGCTATCCGCATCCCGATTTGGCGGAGATTCTCGACGAAACGTACGGGGTGATCGTCTATCAGGACCAGGTATTGCTCATCGCCCGGAAGTTCGCCGGGTACACACTCGGTGAAGCCGACATCATGCGTAAGGCGATGGGGAAGAAGATCCCCGAGAAGATGCGTGCCGAACGCGAGCGCTTCATCGCCGGGGCGAAGAAGAACGGGTACAGCGAGGAAGACGCGGAGCGGATTTTCAATCTCATCGAGCCGTTCGCAGGCTACGCCTTCAACAAGGCGCACGCGACCTGCTACGCCGTCATCTCCTATCAAACGGCCTACCTCAAGGCCAACTACCCAGTCGAATACATGACGGCCATCTTGCGTAACGCTCCGAGCCATCCGTCCGGTACGGTCAAGCGTATCGCGGCGGCGCTCGCGGAGTGTCAGAAGCTGGGTATTCCGGTCTTGCCGCCAGATATCAATCGGAGCGACGCGACGTTCACCGTCGAAGTGCTCGACGACAGGCGCCGCGGCATTCGCTTCGGTCTCGCGATGGTCAAACACGTCGGTGAGGCTGCGATCGAGGCGATCCTGGAGGCGCGGAGCCAGCAACCGGAGCGACGGTTCCTGAGTTTCGAGCACTTTTGCGAGGCCGTCGACTGGAGTCGAGTGAACCGGCGCGCGGTCGAAAGTCTGATCAAATGCGGTGCCATGGACTGTCTCGGTGACCGCAAGATCCTGTTGGCGCAACTCGATCATGCCGTACAGGCAGCTCAAGCACGGCAGAAGGCGCTCAAGCGTGGACAGATGGATCTGTTCTCGAACGGTGGGACCAAACCGGTCGCATCGCTCCAGTTCGCTCGGCCCGATATCGAACCGCCGGACATTCCACAGCGGACCCTGCTCGGCTGGGAGCGGGAACTGCTCGGGGTCTACGTGAGTGCGCATCCTTTGGACGAGTTCGTACCGCTCATCCGGCATCGCGGTTTCGTCCAGATCGCGGAATTGGACCAGGAGTCGGTCGGACAAACGGTCGAACTTCTCGTCTTGGTCAACGCGTATCGCAAACTGACGACCCGCAGTGGACGGGTGATGGCTGTCCTCCAGGTCGAGGACCGTTCCGGCAATGTGGAGCTGGTGGTGTTTCCCGATCTCTACGAGCAGGCGCGGGATCTGATCAGCGAGGAAGCGGTCCTCGCAGTGCAGGCCCGGGTAGAGGAGCGAAACGAGGAGCTGCAGTTGGTCGCGCAGGCACTGTACGACCCGCGCGTGCTCCTCGCCGAGGTGACTGCGCCATTACGTGCCGTCCATATCCGTTTGCCGGTATCGGACAGTTCCGAGCGTGACATCGAGGCGATGCACGCGTTGCGGGAACTGCTGAGTCAGTTTCCGGGCGACGACGTGCTCTATCTCCATCTCCCGGTGAGCGGACGGGAGATCGTCCTGCGGGCGCGCTTGCGTGTGGACTGGTGCGAGGATTTCGCACGCGTCGTAAACGGGGCCTTAGCAGGACGGGGCGCGGTGTGGGTAGAGGACGAGCGACCTGAGCCGTTACTCGACGCGGCCTGAGTGCCGTTCGTTGGACTCGAGGTTCTCCAGCAGAGCGATCGTCCGTTCCGGTTCGGCGGCTAGGACGAGGCAGAGGTCTCCCCGTTGGGCGAGCGACCAGAGCGAGCGGAGACCGCTCTCGAAATCGGGCTGCACCATCAGGACGGGTGGATAGGGGTTTTGAACGATCCCCTCTTGGAACGCGCGGTAGCGCTGCTCGGTCATCGGCTCGGCGAGAACGATCACTCCGTTGAGCCGTCCCAGCACGCGCCCGAGTTCCCGGACTTCCTCTTCACCGAGCCAGGGATACGCGTGGGTGAGGACGATGGTGCGGCGCGGATTGTGATGGCGGATACCTCGGACGAGGGTCCGCAGCGACCATGGATAGCGGGCGCCGTCGACGAGCACCTCATGGCCTCGCACAGCCAGGACGTTGCACGAGCCTGGTAGCGCATGGACATCGGGCAAGAAAGTACGGATCACCGCTCTGATCGTCGGGAGGGGAACACCGAGGAGCAGCGCGAGGGCACTCGCGCACATGATGTTCTGAGTTTGAAACGTCAACGAGCCACCCAAGGTACAGGGTGCGTCCTCGACGTCGATGATGGGGTGTTCCGCTGCGTCCTCCGCTGGAAAGTGGTTCCCCGGTGTAGCTGTGCGGGGCGGAGCGAGCGGCTCGCTCTCCGAGTCCGGGCCACTCGCCTGCGGCCGAACGCCTCGCCCGACCGCTGCCGCATTGGCGACGATGGTTCCGTCATGGAACCAAAGTGCAGGCAGACCTCGCCGACGAGCGCGCCGGAGCGCCGGATTGTCCGGATGCAATGCGAAGAGGGCGACGCGACTGTGGCAGCGGTCCGCAAGTTCCACCACCGCTGGATCATCGGCATTGAGCACCAGGAACCCGGAAGGATGCACAGCGCGTGCCACGATGTCGTGCGCTCGGAAGGCGAACCGACTTTCTGGCGTCGCCAGGCACGCGTCGTCGTTACCGCAGAGCGTCGTGATCGCACCGAGTGCGTACATCCTCTCGGGAAGCCCGACGGTCGCGACGACCGGTGCCTCCAGTTCCTGGATAGCGATATCGAGTTCTCCGGTCAGGAGTGCACGGACGACAGTGCTCCACGGGAGGAGTTCCCCTTCCATCCGCTGGCCGTCGACGTAGACGCCGCTACTGCACCACAGTGCGCTAGTCCGTTGGTGAGCTCGAACCATGCGGTAGAGGAGCCAGGCGGTGGTCGACTTTCCGCGTGTCCCCGTGATGGCGACGAGCGGCAGTGGACGCTCGGTATCGCTCGCGTGGCGATCGAGTTCTCGCTGCGCCCGGTGCAAATCTTCCCGCGAACGCTGCACGGTTGCCTCACTCTACTCGGTCAGCAGGACTTCCGCAGTCGAGCCATTCCTGCAGGAGCTTTACAGCTTTGGCCGCCGCCTGAGCGCGGTGACTCAGGCGATTCTTCTCTTCCACTGTCATTTCGGCAAATGTGCGTCCCAGCCCGAGGGGTTCGAAGACGGGATCGTACCCGAAGCCCTGCTCACCGCGTGGCTGGAGCGTGATCCTGCCTTCGACGGTGCCTTCGCAGAGCGCCTCGCGACCGTCGGGGGCGACCAAGGCGACGACCGCGCGGAAGCGAGCTGTGCGTCTCTCGGGCGGGACATCGCGCAGTTCCTCGAGCAGCCGCGCGACATTCTGTGCGTCCGTCGCCCCCTCACCAGCATAACGCGCGGAGAGGACACCGGGACGACCGCCCAAGGCATCGACCTCCAGGCCGGAGTCGTCGGCGACCGCGATCAGGCCGGTTGCCTGGGCGAGTGCACGCGCCTTGAGGAGCGCGTTTTCGGCGAAGGTCGCGCCCGTCTCGGGCGGTAAAGCGACTCCGAGCTCTCCGGCAGAGACGAGTTCGATGCAGGGCGGAAAGAGCGCGCGGAATTCGCGTAACTTACCGGGGTTAGCGGATGCGATCACGACACGGGGCACAGGCACTGTTCAACCTCCCGTGGTCTGGGAGCGGTTTGATCCAGGAGCCGACGAGACTGTCGAGATCCCGTCCAACCGGAACAGTCGACGAGCGTTGCTCGTCGTGGTGTGGGCCACCTCGTCGACTGGTGCTGCGCGGACCTGGGCGATGGTGTCGAGCACGAAGCGGAGGAAGCACGGCTCGTTCCGTTTACCACGATACGGAACTGGAGCCAAGTAGGGCGCATCGGTTTCGAGGAGCAGCCGTTCGAGCGGCATATCCCGTACAGCATCACGCAACGGCTGGGCTGAACGATAGGTCACGACCCCGCCGATACCGAGGTGGAGACCGAGATCGAGAAATCGCGAAGCGAGCGAGGCATCGCCGGTAAAGCAGTGCATGACGCCCCGAAGCTGGTGACCGCGTCGTTCGAGGATCGCGAGCAAATCGTCGTGCGCCTCGCGTTGATGCAGTACGATCGGAAGGTCGTACTCGGCAGCCAGGTCGAGCTGTCGCTGGAACACTGCGGCCTGGATGCGCGGCTCGACGGTTTTCCAGTAGTAGTCTAGACCGATTTCACCGACAGCACGCACCAGCGGATGAGTCAGAAGGTGGCGCAAGCGCCGCTCGCTCGCAGCATCGTACTCGTCGGCCTGGTTGGGATGCACTCCGAGCGCCAACACCATTCCAGGCGTGCGTTCAGCGAGCGCGATGGCACGATCCCAGGCGTTCGGTGCGAAGCCGACCAGCACGAAGGTAACTACACCAGCGCGCCGGGCGCGCTCGAGCACCTCCACGCGGTCATGGTCGAAGTCGGGCAGATCGAGATGGCAGTGCGTATCGACAAGGGCGATCGTCATCGCTCACTTCACCGTGACGCTCTTGGCCAAATTGCGTGGCTTGTCCGGATCGAGTCCGCGCCGGATCGCCAGCTCGTAGGCGAGGAGTTGGGCAGGGACGATAGCGACGAGCGGCGAGGCATCGCCGACATCAGCGATCGGTATGTGGACGTCGAAGGCTTCGTCCGGTTCTGGCGATACGCCGACGACCCAGGCGCCACGGCTCCGCACCTCCATCGCGCCGGAGAGAATATCGGGGCGCGTCTCGTCGAGAGGCGAGAAGACGATGCACGGACTCCCGCGTTCGATGAGAGCGATGACGCCGTGCTTGAGTTCCCCGCCGGCGAAGCCCTCGGCGTGGATGTACGTGACTTCTTTGATCTTCAAGGCTGCCTCCAGCGCGGTCGGGTAGGAGAGTCCACGTCCGATGACGTAGCAGTGTTCGGCGTCGACCAAGCGGTCGGCGACGGCTCGGATGCGATCGAGCGTGGCTGGTGCGAGGGCGTGTTCCATACCGTCGATCGCTCGCCACAGTGCGTCGATACCGACGTGTTCGCTCCCGTTCAAGACGTGCGCGGCGAGGAGGAGGATAGCCAATTTCGCCGTGTAGGCCTTGGTGGAGAGAACGCTTTGCTCGGGACCCGCCGCGAGCGGCACCGTGAAGTCGGCTAAGCGCTCGACGGTGGAGCCGGTGACATTGACCAAGGCCGCGACCGTGGCGCCGCGTCGCTTCGCCGCCTGGACCGCTTCGATGACGTCGATGGTTTCACCGCTCTGCGTCAAGGCGACGACGAGAGACCGGTCGGTCAGAAAGTGCTCCTGGTACTTGAACTCGGAGGCGATGACGGCATTGACGTGACGACGGGCGATGCGGGAGACGAGGTAACTGCCGCACAAGGCAGCGTACCCGGCTGTCCCGCAGCCGACCAGGAACGTCCCGTAGGATCGACGGATCAAGTCGGCGAGTTCGCGTACCCGATCGAGACGGTCGCGCAGGATACGCTCGATGACGCGGGGCTGTTCGTGAATCTCCTTGATGAGATAGTGCGGGTAGCCGCCGAGCGAGGTGTCGACGGGACGGAGGTTCAGGCGTTCCCACCGCGCTTCCTTCGGGACGCCAGTGCACCGATCGAAGACCTCTACGCCGTCGCGTCCCAGGAGAACGAGCTCGTCGTCCGCGACGTAGTGGACGCGCTCGGCATGACCGACCAGCGCGACGGCGTCGGAGGAGACGAACACGCCGCGCGGTCCGACGCCGACGACCAGAGGCGAAGTGGTTTTCACGGCGACGAGCTGCTGTGTCGGCAGGTGCAAAACGATGAAGGCGTTGAGCCCGCGTACTTGCGCGAACGCGTGGCGCACCGCGTCGAGGAGGACCTGCCGGACCTCGGTTCCGTCGGAATTCGCGTGCTCGAGGCTGCCGAGCATTTCCTCGAGAAGGTGGGCGAAGACTTCGCTGTCCGTCGTACTTTGGAAACGATGGCCGGCACGCTCCAGCGCTTGCCGGAGCCCGTGATAGTTTTCGATGATGCCGTTGTGCACGATGGCGAGGGTGCCGGTGCAATCGAGGTGGGGATGCGCGTTCGCATCGGTGACGAGGCCGTGTGTGGCCCACCGCGTGTGGCCGAGCGCAATCGTGGTCGATCCGTACGCTGGTAACGAGTGCGGCAGTCGGCCAGCACGTTTGTCGACGACCAGCCGGGGCTGCGTTTGGGGAGCGTCGGCGTAGGCTAAGCCCCACGAATCGTATCCGCGGTATTCCAAGGTGCGGAGCGCACTGACGACGAGATCAGCCGGTAGCGGTTTCGGTGCGACGAAGCCGAAGATTCCACACATGCGCGTCCGGACCTCCCTGCAGGGTGCTGCAGCCGCGGGCACGTCGAGACACACCGGGCTGGGTGACGACGCCGCGCCCGCGCACACCGAGACTCTCCTGTTCCGAGAGGCGAGACCGGTATCCTGCAGTAGGTCCGAGCGGGGGCACACCGGTGAGCCTTTGTCCTGGCGGTCACCCACCAGTTTTGCTCTCACCGTAACGACCGTGCCAGCCGGGAGGCCATCCGCCGAATGGTTCGATCAGCCTCCACCTCGTCAACTCGCTCCCCCAAGCGAGTCCAGGCGCTACTGTGCCGACCGATACCCCGCTCGTCCCGCCCCCCGAACGGCGCGACTGTACCATAGGCCTGCGGTCGGAGGCAAACGGCCGTAGCGGCTCGTCCTCACTGGCACTTCTCGAGGCAGCGGCGGCTATACTTGGTCGGGAGAACGCGGCCGCGTCGGAGCGTGTGTTCCCCCGGGAGCGAGTCGGTCGCGTCGTCCCCCGTGTGACGCTGCTGGAGACGGAGTGAGGACGCTCGATCGATGATTCCCCGCTACACACGTCCCGAAATGGGACGCATTTGGAGCGAGGAGCACAAGATCGCACTCTGGTTGCGTGTCGAGCTTGCGGTCGCCGAAGCATGGGCCGAGCGCGGAGTCATTCCCTCGGAGGCACTGGAACGCATCCGCCAGGCCCGCTGCGATCTGGCTCGGATGCACGAAATCGAGCAGGAAGTCGACCACGACGTCATCGCCTTCATCCGGGCTACGGTGGAGACGATCGGGGAAGACGCGGGGCGCTTCTTTCACCTCGGCTTGACCAGTTCCGACGTGATCGACACGGCTTTGGCGCTGCAGCTCGTGGAGGCCTGCGACCTCTTGCTCGCTGACCTCGACCGGTTGCTGGCTGCTGTCGGCGAGCAGGCGGTGCGCCACCGCACGACGGTGATGATCGGCCGGACGCACGGGGTCCACGCCGAGCCGATCACCTTCGGCTTCAAACTCGCCGGGTGGTACGCGGAACTGCAGCGACAGCGCGAACGACTCCTCCGCGCCCGTGAGGAGGTGCGAGTCGGCAAGATCTCCGGTGCCGTGGGGACGCATGCCCACGTGCCACCGGAGGTGGAGGAGGCGGCGTTGGCGCGCCTCGGCTTGCGCGTCGATCCCGTTTCGACGCAGGTGGTCGGCCGAGACCGACATGCAGCCTTCGTGGCCACGCTGGCAGGTATCGGTGCGACGCTGGACCGCTTCGCGACCGAAATCCGCCACCTGCAGCGAACGGAGGTCCGCGAGCTCGAGGAGCCGTTCGATCCGAGCAACATGGGCTCCTCAGCGATGCCGCACAAGCGGAATCCGCACGAGAGCGAGCGGATGAGCGGCTTGGCACGCCTCCTACGGAGCTACGTGCACGCGGCGCTCGAAAACGTCGTGCTGTGGCACGAGCGCGACATCAGCCACAGCTCGGTCGAGCGGGTGATTTTGCCGGATGCCTGTATCGTGCTCGACTTCATGCTCGATTCCATGACCGAGATCGTGCAGAAGTGGGTCGTCTATCCCGAGCGGATGCGCCGGAATCTCGAGGCGACGCACGGGGCGATCTTCTCCCAGCGTGCGATGCTCGCCTTGGTACAGGCGGGAATGGATCGGCAACGCGCGTATCGACTGGTGCAGCGGCTGGCGCGCGAGGCGTGGAAGAACGAAGTTCCGTTGCGGGAGCTCCTGGTAAAGGATCCGGTGGTCCAGCAGTACCTCTCGGCGGAGGCGATCGAGCGGATCTTCGATTTGGAGCCCTACCTGCGCTACGTCGACGAGGCGTTCCGCCGTGTCGGGCTGCCGCTGGAGGACCCGATGGGGGTCGCGTCGCGATGAGCAGCGTTCCGGTCGTCATGGAGGTCGATCTTCCTGGCCTTACACTTTTCCGTCGCGGTAAAGTGCGCGAGCTGTTCGACCTGGGTGACCGGCTGCTCATGGTGGCGACCGATCGACTCTCGGCGTTCGACGTCGTGTTGCCGAACGGCATACCGGGGAAGGGAATCGTTCTGACGCAGCTGTCGGCCTTCTGGTTCGAATGGTTCGGGCCGGCGGTGCGCTCGCACTACGTGACGACAGTGTTGCCTGAAGAGCTTCGGCAGTACCGGGCGGTCCTCGAGGGGCGCTCGATGCTCGTCCGCAAGGCGGAGCGCATCGCGATCGAGTGCGTAGCGCGCGGGTACCTGGCGGGCTCCGCCTGGGTCGAGTACCGCGCTACCGGCTCGGTTTGTGGCTTGCGGTTGCCGCCCGGGCTGCGTGAGAGTGAGCGCTTGCCGGAGCCGATCTTCACGCCGGCCATCAAGGCCGAAGCCGGACACGACGAAAACATCAGCTATGCGCGGTTGGTCGACCTCGTCGGGACGTCGCTCGCGCGCGAGCTCCGTGAGCGGACGTTGCAGATCTACAGTCGTGCTGAAGCATACGCGCGGGAGCGGGGGGTCATCATCGCCGACACGAAGATCGAGTTCGGGTGGATCGACGGTGAACTGGCGGTGATCGACGAGCTGTTGACGCCCGACAGTTCGCGGTTCTGGGATGCCGAGCAGTACGTACCGGGCCGGAGCCAACCGTCGTTCGACAAGCAGTTCGTGCGCGATTGGCTGATCGCCAGCGGGTGGGACAAGCAGCCACCGGCGCCGATGTTGCCCCCGGACGTGGTGGAGAAGACGGCGGAGAAGTATCGCGAGGCGTACCGTCGGCTGACGGGAAGGCCGGTTCCAGTGCTCGAGGAATCGAGGGGGGACAGGTGAGCGAAACGTCTCGTTGGCGTGCTGAAGTCTACGTTTCTTTGCGTCCGGGCGTGAACGATCCGCAGGGACTGGCCGTGCGGGACGGTTTGCGGCGCCTAGGGTACGACGAAGTCGACGATGTTCGCGTGGGGCGTTACGTCCAAGTTTGGCTCCGGGCGCCGGACGCTGAAACCGCCGAACGACGGGTAGCGCGCATGTGCGAGCAACTGTTAGCCAATCCGGTGGTCGAGCAGTACCGCTTCACTGTAGAGCCGGCATGAGGTCGGCGGAGGGAACTGCGATGCGCTTCGGAATCGTCACGTTCCCCGGGAGCAACGGTGACCATGATGCGCTCATGGCGGTGCGTCTCGGCCTCGGGCAACCCGCCGAACTCGTCTGGCATACCGAGACGGACCTCTCGGCGTACGACTGCTTGATCATCCCGGGGGGCTTTTCCTACGGTGACTATCTCCGTCCGGGAGCCATCGCGCGCTTCGCGCCGGTGATGGAAGCAGTGAAGCGCGAGGCGGAAGCCGGAAAGCCGATCCTCGGTATCTGTAACGGTTTTCAGATATTGACCGAAGCTGGTTTGCTCCCGGGCGCGCTGTTGCGCAACGCCTCGCTGGAGTTCGTGTGTGATTGGGTCTTCGTGCGGGTGGAACGGACGGATACGCCGTGGACCAGTCGCTTGGCTGCGGGGACGGTGCTGCGGTTGCCGATCGCGCACGGTGACGGGCGCTACTACGTGGACGAGCGTACGCTGGCCGAACTCGAGCGGGCGGGGCAAGTGGTGTTCCGGTATGTGGACGCGGACGGTCGGGTGGCGGCGGAAGCGAACCCGAATGGCTCGGTGGCCAATATCGCTGGGGTGTGCAATGCGCAGCGCAATGTCGTCGGGCTCATGCCGCATCCAGAACGCGCGTACGATCGCTCGATCGGTGGCGACGACGGTTTGCAGATTTTGACGTCGGTTCTGGCTGTTGGCCTGGAAGTGACGCGGGGACGCGCTTCGTGACGTCGCCGAGTGACGAAGGTCGGTGAGAAAAGATGCCAGTCACTTCGGAGATTCTCCGCGAGGTTGCGCTGACGGTCGAAGAGTACGAACGAGCGGTCGCGTTGCTCGGACGCGAACCGAATCGTGTCGAACTCGGCATGATCGGTGCGTTGTGGAGCGAACACTGCGGGTACAAGCACTCGCGACCGCTCTTGAAGCGTCTACCGAGTTCAGGGGCGCACGTGGTGCAGGGTCCAGGCGAGAACGCCGGTGCGGTCGAGCTGGGTGACGGTCTGGTGGCTGTCCTGAAGATCGAGTCGCACAACCATCCGAGTGCCGTGGAGCCGTTCCAGGGGGCAGCTACCGGTGTCGGGGGTATCGTCCGCGACATCTTCGCCATGGGTGCGCGGCCGATCGCCTTGGCCGATTCGCTACGCTTCGGTCCGCTGGAGGAACCGCGCCAGCAGTACCTCTTTCGCGGCGTCGTCGGTGGTATCGGCTGGTACGGGAACTGCTTGGGGCTACCGACGGTCGCGGGTGACGTCTTCGTCATGCCGGAGTATCGCCAGAACCCGCTCGTGAATGCGATGTGCGTCGGCATCGCCGAGCGGGAAGCGCTGGTGCGGGCGCGAGCCACAGGTGTCGGGAACCTGGTCGTCCTGGTCGGCGCGGACACAGGGCGCGACGGTATCCACGGTGCGACCTTCGCCTCGGTGGAAGACCCGGAACGCTCGCATCGCGGCGTCGTCCAAGTCGGTAACCCGTTCCTGGAGAAGCTGTTGCTCGAGGCGTGCCTCGAGGTCTTGGCGACCGGAGCCGTCGTCGCGATGCAGGATCTGGGTGCAGCTGGCTTGACGAGTGCCAGCGCGGAGATCGCTGCGCGCGGGGGAACCGGGATCGAGTTGGACGTCGCCCTGGTACCGCGGCGCGAGGAGGGCATGACGCCGTACGAAGTGATGCTCTCCGAGAGTCAGGAGCGGATGTTGCTCGTCGTGCGCCCGGAGCGATTGGACCGGGTCCTCGAGATTTTCCGTCGGTGGGAGCTGCACGCTGTGGTGATCGGGCGCGTGACCGACGACGGGCTCCTGAGGGTCCTGGAGAACGGTGCAGTCGTCGCCGAGTTGCCCGTCATGCTCCTGACCGACGCCTGCCCCACGTACGTCCGCGAAGCACGCGAGTCGCCGGACATTCGGGCGCGGCGACAGTACGACCCGCGATCACTACCGGACCTGGCTCCGAGCGATGTGCTCCCGGCGCTCTTGACCCTCTTGCGTTCCCCGAACATCGCGTCGCGGCGACCCATTTACCGGACGTACGATCACACCATCCTGACCAACACAGTGCTTCCTCCTGGTGCGGGCGACGCAGCTGTCTTGCGCATCAAGGGATATCGCTTCGGGATCGCCATCAAGACGGACTGCAACCCGCGCTATTGCCTGCTCGATCCGCGACTCGGTGCGCAGCATGCTGTTGCCGAGGCGACCCGGAACGTGAGTTGCGTCGGCGCGGAGCCCCTCGCCATCACCGACTGCCTGAACTTCGGCAACCCTGAGCGCCCGGAGGTGTACTACCAGCTGGTGGAGGCGATCGAGGGGATGGCCGAGGCGTGTCGCATTCTCGGGGTTCCGGTCGTCAGCGGCAACGTGAGTCTCTACAACGAGACGGAAGGACGATCGATCCCGCCTACGCCGGTCGTCGGCGTTGTCGGGCGCTTGCCCGACGTGCGTCGACACGCGGGGCTCGGGTTCGCCGGCGAGGGGACAGTCTTTCTGCTCGGTCCGCAGTCGGCGACTCTCGGGGCCAGCGAGTATCTGTCATGCTGTCACGGGATCGTGTCCGGGGCACCACCGGAGCTGGATCTGGAGCTGGAGCGGCGAGTCCAGGCTCTGGTGCGCGAGGCGATCCAACGTGGTCTCGTGCTCGCTGCGCACGACTGTAGTGAAGGCGGGCTCCTGGTGGCACTCGTCGAAAGCTGCGTCGTCGGGGGAGTCGGAGGCACGTTCGCGGTCGACACCTTGCTCGAGCAGAGCGGCCGCCTCGACGAGACGCTGTTCGGCGAAGCTGGCTCGCGCGTGCTCGTGCAGGTAGCGCCTGGAGCGGAAGGGGCACTCGTCGCGCTGGCTCATGCGTACGCTGTACCCGTCCTAGAACTCGGTCACACGGGAGGAGATCGTTTCGTGGTGGCCGGGTTACTGGAGTGTGAGATTGCCCAGCTCCGGGATGCCTGGGGAGCTGGGATCGGCGCCTGAGTGCCCGGCTGTCCGTACGCACGCGTGTTACACTGGTACTCGGGAGCGACAGGACGTCTGCGAGGTGCTGCGTGGGAGCGGTGAACGGTCCACGCGAGGCTTGTGGGGTCTTCGGTGTCTATGCGCCGGGTGAGGACGTCGCACGCCTCACCTTTTTCGGTCTCTATGCCCTGCAACACCGGGGACAAGAGAGCGCGGGCATCGCGACGAGCGATGGTCAGCAGATTTTCGTACGTCGCCGAATGGGGCTCGTGAGTGCAGCGTTTACCGAGGACGATTTGCGGGAACTGCGCGGTCATATCGCGATCGGGCATACCCGCTACAGTACGACCGGGAGTAGTGTCCCCGTCAATGCTGGGCCGTTCGTCGTCGGCGACCTCCGAGAGACGATTGCGGTCTCGCACAACGGTAACCTGGTCAACGGCGAAGAGCTCCGCCGCGAACTGCTCGCCGCTGGAGTCGCGCTGGAGAGTACGACCGATACCGAAGCGTTGGCCTGGATCATCCTCAGGGAAACCGGATCGACGTGGCCGGAGCGCATCCGGCGGGCGATGGCCCGTTTCGTGGGTGCGTACAGCCTGGCGATCCTCACGAAGGAATCGTTGATCGCGGTCCGGGATCCGTTGGGAATCCGGCCGCTCTGCCTGGGTCGACTCGATACCGGATGGGTCGTTGCGTCGGAAAGTTGTGCGCTGGCGACGATCGGTGCGGAGTTCGTGCGCGAAATCGATCCCGGTGAGATCGTCGTGATCGACGAGCGCGGTGTCCACACCTACCAGGCCCCCGAACTGGCGCCCGAGCAGGCGATGTGCGTGTTCGAGTTCATCTATTTTGCGCGCCCCGATAGCGCGATCATGGGTCAGCGACTGCACGTCGTTCGCCAGCGTATGGGTGCTGAATTGTGGCGCGAGCATCCGGCCGATGCCGATCTGGTGGTTCCGCTCCCTGACTCCGCTGTACCGGCAGCGATCGGGTACTCCCTCGCGTCAGGAATTCCGTACGCGGAGGCCTTGATCAAGAACCGTTACATCGGGCGGACCTTCATCCAGCCGGATCAGCGGCTGCGCGAACAAGGGGTCAAGCTCAAGTTCAATGCGCTGCCGGAAGTGTTGGCGGGCAAACGAGTCGTCCTCGTCGACGATACGATCGTGCGCGGCACGACCAGCCGACCGATCGTCGAGCTGCTCAGGCAGGCCGGTGCCCGCGAGGTTCACATGCGGGTCCACTCCCCGCCGATCCGTTGGCCGTGCTACCTCGGTGTCGATATGGCGACGCGCGAGGAGCTCATCGCCGCGCGTCTTTCCGTCGAAGACATCGGAAGAGCGATCGGAGCTGACTCGATCGGCTACCTCTCCTTGGACGGGCTGTTCCGGGCTATCGGGCTCCCACGGACACGCTTCTGTGCGGCCTGCCTGACCGGCCACTACCCGGTCCCGGTGCCGACCGAGCACTTGCAACGCCGATTCGGTCGTGCCGTCGCATTGGTGGCGCCTCGTACCTGAGACCGCTGTGAGTGGAGAATGCAGCTGAGTCGACCTTGACCGGTCGAGCGCAAGCTCCTACACTCGGCGCGACGGCTACGGGCGAGCAGGGAGCGACTGGACAGTGGCAGCCAAGACGACGGTTTTGTACGAACGGCACCGGGCGCTCGGGGCACGCTTCATCGAGTTCGCCGGGTGGTTGATGCCTGTCCAGTACGAGGGGATCGTCAACGAGCATCTCGCCGTGCGCAGCCGCGCTGGACTTTTCGATCTCGGGCATATGGGGCAGGTCGTCGTCCGTGGGCGCGATGCACTGCCGTTCCTGCAGGAACTGACGCCGAACGATGTGGCCAAACTCCGTCCCGGTCGTGCCCACTACTCGCTGTTCCTCTATCCGTCGGGGGGTGTGGTCGACGATATCATCGTCTATCACCTGCCTGGAGGCGGTGAGTACTTCATCGTCGTGAATGCGGCCAACACCGAGAAGGACCTCGCCTGGTTGGCAGACTGGCGCGCACAACGTCCCGACCTCGTGGTGGACATCGAGAACGCCTCGGATCGTACAGGCATGCTGGCGATCCAGGGGCCCTTGGCCGAGGCGATTCTCCAGGGATTGACCACCTACGACCTCGCCTCGGTACCGTGGTTCGGGATCGTCCGGACCACCGTGGCCGGTGTCGAGACCCTGCTCGCGCGTACTGGGTATACGGGCGAAGACGGTTTCGAGCTGTACTGCCCGATCGAACAGACGGGTCACGTGTGGGACGCTCTCTTGGAGGCTGGACGGCCGAATGGACTGGTGCCCGTCGGCTTGGGAGCGCGCGACACGCTGCGGATCGAGGCTGCACTGCCGCTCTACGGGCAGGAGTTGTCAGCAGATATCACGCCGCTCGAGGCGGGTCTCGAGAGGGTCATTCGCTGGGAGAAGGGACCGTTCATCGGTCGCGAGGCGTTGGAGCGGCAACGCGAGCAGGGCCCGCCGCGACGTCTCGTCGGCTTCGAGCTCGTCGGGCGTGGCGGCATACCCCGGACCGGCTACGAGGTGCGGGTCGGCGACGAGGCGGTCGGCGTGGTGACGAGCGGTACGGCGTCACCGACGCTCGGGAAGACGATCGGACTGGCCCTGATCGCGAGGCGTTACGCCGGGGTGGGCCAGCCGCTCCAGGTCGTGATCCGCGGAAAACCAGTCGAGGCGGTGCAGGTGCCGACGCCGTTCTACCGGCGACCGCGGCAGACTACTCGAGCGTGATGGGCACGGGATACGAGTAGGCGAACACCGGAGGGAGTGGTGGTATGGCGGACGTTCGTGACGGCTTGCGGTATACGCGGACGCATGAGTGGGTGCGGCTCGAGGGTGACGTCGCAGTCGTCGGGGTGACCGACTTCGCCCAGTCCGAACTCGGCGACATCACGTACCTCGAATTGCCTGAGCCGGGGGCCACAGTGAAGCAGGGCGAGTCGATGGGCGTCATCGAGTCGGTCAAGGCTGCGTCCGACATCTATGCACCGGTCTCGGGTGAGGTGGTCGAGGCCAACAAAGCAGTGATCGATGCGCCCGAACTCGTCAACAAGAGCCCCTACGATGAGGCCTGGTTGGTGAAGATCCGGCTGAGCGATCCGACAGAACTGGATCGCCTGATGGACGCCGAAGCGTACCGGAAATACCTGTCCGAGACCGCCGCGATGGCGTGAGAAAGGAGGGCCGGGATGGTCTTTTCGCCGCATACGCCCGAGGATCGGGCGCAGATGCTCGAGGCGATCGGTGTCGAGTCGGTCGAGCGCTTGTTCGACGTCATCCCGGCCCACTACCGTTTCCCGGAGCTCCGCCTACCACCGGCGCTGGCGGAGGCGGATGTCTTTCGCGAGCTTTTCGTTCTGGCCGAACAGAATCGAGCCACGACGGACACGCCGACCTTTCTCGGGGCCGGGTCGTATAACCACTACGTGCCCGCGGTCGTCCAGCAGATCCTCTGGCGCGGCGAGTTCTATACCGCCTACACACCGTACCAGCCCGAGGTAGCGCAAGGAACACTCCAGGCGATCTACGAGTTCCAGTCGTTCGTCTGCCTCCTAACCGGTATGGAGGTGGCTAACGCATCGATGTATGACGGTGCGACTGCCCTGGCCGAGGGTGCTCTGCTCTGCGTCTCCCCACCGAAGGGACGTACCAAGATCGTCGTCGCCGGTACGGTGCACCCGCACTATCGCAGCGTTCTCCGCACCTATACGCGTGGACTCCCCGTGACCGTGCGCGAGTTGCCGACACCGCCGGGTTTGCGGACGACGGTTGCGGACATCGAGGTGGAACTCGACGAGTCCACCGCATGTGTCGTGGTGCAGTATCCGAACTTCTACGGGCGCATCGAGGATCTCGCACCCGTCGCAGAGCGCGTCCATGCCGTGGGGGCTCGTCTGGTCGTTTCGGCATACCCGATCGCTCTCGGACTCCTGCGACCACCCGGCCAACTCGGCGCTGACGTGGTCACCGGGGAAGGGCAATGCCTGGGGATCCCGCAGTCGTTCGGGGGACCGGCACTGGGGCTACTCGCAGCACGCATGGAGCTCGTGCGTCACCTCCCAGGGCGACTGATCGGTGCCACAGTCGACCGCGAGGGGAAGCGCGGCTTCGTGATGGTGCTGCAGACGCGCGAGCAGCACATCCGACGGGAGAAAGCGACGTCCAACATTTGCACCAACCAGGGGCTGATGGCGCTCGCGGCGACGGTGTACCTGGCGGCACTCGGGAAGCGAGGACTGCGCCGGGTCGCAGAACTCTGTTACCACAAGGCGCACTACCTGGCGGAGCGGATCGCTGCTCTGCCCGGTTGGGAAGTGGTCGGAGAGGGGCCATTTTTCAACGAGTTCGCGGTGCGCTGCCCAATGGATCCCCGCGAAGTGAACGAACGGCTGCTCGAGCGCGGGATCATCGGGGGGCTTCCGCTCGGCGAGTTCGATGCCGACTTGCACGACGTCATGCTCGTGTGTGCGACCGAGTTGACGCGGCGCGAGGATATGGACCGCCTAGTCGAGGCGCTGGGAGAGATACCAGTGTAGTTCGGCAGCGTCAGCGATATTGGGGCACAATGGAACCCGGGTGCGAACAGTTCGCACCCGGGTCATTGCATCTCAGGAGCACGCGCTCATGGCATTGCCGCAAGTCGCGATCGTCGGCCGGCCGAACGTCGGAAAATCGACCCTCTTCAATCGCCTGATCCGGGAGCGCCGCGCCATCGTCGAAGAGGTACCGGGGACGACGCGGGATCGCATCTACGGTGTCGTCGAGTGGGACGGTATCCGGTTCGGTGTCTTCGACACCGGTGGACTCTTGACCGAAGAGGAGATCGCTCGCTCGACAGACCGCGAATTGGTCGAGGCGACGAAGGCCCAAGCGGAACTGGCGATCGCCGAAGCGGACGTCATCGTGTTCGTGGTGGATGCTTCGGCTGGACCGACGGCCGGTGACTGGGAAGTCGCTGATCATCTGCGGCGGACCGAGAAGCCGGTCGTCCTGGTGGCGAACAAGGCCGAGTCACGCGAGCGCGAGCTCAATGCGGTCCAGTTCTACGAACTCGGTTTGGGCGACCCGATACCGGTCTCAGCCCTGCATGGGAAAGGGATCGTCGATCTTCTCGAAGCGATCGTCGCTCGGTTGCCGACCCGGCACGCTGAGGAAGCGGCCGCTGAACCGACCATACCCAAGATCGCGATCGTCGGCCGGCCGAACGTAGGGAAGTCGGCGCTCCTCAACGCGATCCTCGGCCAACCGCGCCAGATCGTCTCCCCGATTCCGGGTACGACACGCGATGCTGTCGACACTGAACTCGTCTGGAAGGGCCAGCCGGTCGTGCTCATCGACACGGCAGGGATCCGGCGGCCGGGACGGATCGAGCGCGGCATCGAGCGGTACAGCGTCCTGCGGGCGGAGCGGGCGATCGAGCGTGCTGACGTTGCAATCGTGGTCGTCGATGCGAGCGAACCCTTCACGCATCAGGACCAAGCTGTGGCCGGCAAGGTGCTCGATGCCAAGAAGGGTATCGTCGTGGCGATCAACAAGTGGGACCTCTTCGAGCACATGGAGGGCGCTCAGGAAGCGTTCGAAGAGGATGCTCGCGAAGCGTTTCACTTCATGCCCTGGGCGCCGCTCGTGTTCGTTTCGGCCTTGACGGGGAAGAACGTCGAGCAGGTGGTGGATCTGGCACTGGTCGTCGTAGCCGAGCGGTCGCGGCGGATCCCGACAGCTGAGTTGAACCAGCTCCTGCGTGAGGCCGTGACCCATCATCCGCCACCCACGAAACCGGGGAAATGGGTGAAGCTTTATTACGTGACCCAAGCTGCGGTCAATCCGCCGACCTTCGTGTTCTTCTGTAACCGTCCCGAACTGATCCATTTCTCCTACAAGCGCTATCTGGAGAACCGGATTCGGGAGCGGTACGGCTTCCTCGGCACACCGATCCAGTTGGTCTTTCGCGAGCGGGAACGATCAGCGCCTGCCTGGGAGCGCGGTTCCGCCGGAAGGTAGTCGGCCTATTTTAGAGGGGGAGGTCCGATCGGAATGGACGACCGGTTGCGCGAGTGGGATCCGGAGATAGCGGAGGCGATCGCCTGCGAAGAGCGTCGTCAAAGCAACACGATCGAGCTCATTGCCTCGGAGAACTTCACGAGCCCGGCGGTGCTGGCGGCCGTCGGTTCGGTGCTGACGAACAAGTACGCGGAGGGTTACCCGGGGCGACGCTACTACGGAGGGTGCGAGTGCGTGGATCGAGTGGAAGAACTCGCAATCGAACGAGCGAAGAAGCTGTTCGGTGCCGCGCACGTGAACGTGCAACCGCACTCCGGTGCCCAGGCCAACGCAGCAGCGATGTATGCGGTGCTCCAGCCTGGCGACCGCATTCTCGGCATGAGCTTGCAGCACGGTGGACATCTGTCTCACGGCGCGGCGGTGAACCTCTCCGGTCGATGGTTCGAAGCGCACTTCTACGGTGTGGATCCAGAGACGGAACGGATCGATTACGATGCAGTGCTGGCGGTAGCGCGGGACGTGAAGCCACGGCTCATCATCGCGGGCGCGAGTGCGTACCCGCGCGTGATCGACTTCGCCCGGTTCCGCGAGATCGCCGATGCCGTCGGCGCAGTACTGCTGGCCGACATCGCCCACATCGCGGGTATGGTCGCGGTCGGGTTGCACCCGACGCCGGTGGGGGCTGCGCAGATCGTAACCACGACGACGCACAAGACACTGCGCGGGCCGCGGGGCGGCATGATCATGTGCGATGCCGAATATGCCGAAGCGATCGACAAAGCGGTGTTCCCCGGTACCCAGGGTGGACCGCTGATGCACGTCATCGCCGGGAAGGCGGTGGCGTTCGGGGAGGCGCTCCGTCCCGGTTTCCGCACGTACATGGAGCGGGTCTTGGAGAACGCGCAGGTCCTGGCGGAAACGTTGCAGGCAGAGGGGTTCCGGCTCGTATCCGGCGGGACGGACAACCATCTGCTGCTCGTCGACTTGCGTTCGCTCGGCATCAGTGGCAAGAAGGCGGAGCGTGTTCTCGACGAGGTCGGGATCACGGTCAACAAGAACACGATCCCGAACGATCCGCGCCCGCCGACGCAGGCGAGCGGTATCCGCCTCGGGACACCAGCGATGACGACGCGCGGGTTCGGTCCGGACGAAATGCGCTTGACCGCGCGTCTCATCGCCCAAGTCTTGCGCGCACCGGACGATGAAGCCGTGAAGGCTCGGGTGCGTGCACAGGTGGCCGAGCTGGTCTCCCATTTTCCCGTACCGGGCGTTACTATCGATGTGCTGAGCGGGTGAGCGGTCATCGAATGACGGGTTCGCGAGGCGAGTCGACGGGATGACGGCCGAGCGAGCGATCATCGCCCTCGTGACCGCGGCAGTGGCGGCGCTGGTGTGTGGGATGACTATCCCGCGCATGATCGCTGTCGCGCATCGTTTCGACTTGCTCGCCTACCCGACCGAGGCACGGTGGGTCCACCGACGGCCGATACCGCGCATCGGAGGTCTCGCGATCTTTACTGGATTTCTGAGCGGGCTGGCCGCCTCCTTCGTGCTTCCAGTGGAACGCTTTCCGATCGAGGTCGAACGCATCTTGTTGCTCGTCCTCGGCGCGACCTTGGTCATCGCAGCGCACGTCTACGACGACTTGGTGGGACTACGACCGTTCACGAAGCTCGTCTGGCAGGTCGCGGGTGCGGCAGTCATCGTCTTGCCGCGACTGCGTGGACCGGACCATGGGCTGGTGATCGAGCAGTTCAACAGCCCGTTCGGGGGCGTCGTCATGCTGCCGCTGGTTCTCGCTGTACCGTTCACCTTCTTCTGGATCGTCGGCATGATGAACACGGTCAACTTCCTGGACGGGCTCGATGGTCTCGCCGGCTCGGTGACGTTGATCGCTGCGCTCGTGATGTTTCTGCATACGTTCTTCCGACCCCCGGAGAATCCCCAATTCACCATCTCGTTGCTCGCGGCTGCGCTCGGCGGAAGTGTCCTGGCCTTTCTCTTCTTCAACTGGCATCCAGCCCGGATCATGATGGGCGATTCAGGCGCGATGTTTTTGGGGTACGCCCTTGCCGTTCTGAGCATCATCGGTGGCGCAAAGATCGCGACGGCGCTCCTCGTCCTGTGGGTTCCGATCCTCGATGTCGCCTGGCTCATCGTGTACCGACTCTGGAACGGGCGATCTCCGCTCGAGGCCGATCGTGGCCACTTGCATCATCGGTTGCTCGACCTCGGTTGGTCGCAACGGCGGATCGCGGCGGCGTTCGTCTCGGTGTCCGCGACCTTCGGTATCCTGGCGTTGACGATGCCGGGTCCCTTCTACAAGTTCATCACACTGGTGATCGCTGGGGTGGCTGGGTTCCTGCTCCTGTCATGGCTGGCACGTTTGCGGCCGGTCGAACGGTCCGTCGAGCGACGACACAACGATGCGCAGCTGACCTGATCGCGGCGTGGTTGCCAGGAGTCAGCTGGACAGCGGATGGTGGGGTGGATCCATGCCGATCTACGAGTACCGTTGTCTCCGGTGTCGTCGGCGTTTCACTAAGTTCTTTCGCTCCTTCTCGACCGTGGCAGAGCCGGGCACGTGCCCGCATTGTGGTGCGGCGGCGGTGGAGCGTCTGTTCTCGCGCGTCGTGGTACGTCGCGGTACGAGCCGTGCCGAAATGCCGACGGAGTCGGATTGGCACGAACTCGAGGACGGAGTGAGCGAAACGCGTGACGAGGCATTCGACGATGAACCTGAAGTGCCAGATCTCCCTGAAACGGACGATCCTCGCGAGTTCGCACGCTGGATGCGTGGCATGGCGGCGGCAGCCGGGGAACCGCTCGAACCGGCTTTCGAGCGTGCACTGCAGGACCTCGAGCGTGGGGAAGACCCGGACCGGGTGATGGAGCGGCTCGAAGAGGAGACCTCCGAGGCTGTACCCGAGAGTGCAGGGGACGGTGACAAGGAGGAGATAGCCTAGCGGTTTCGCCACATCTGCCAGGCCAAGACGAGCGATGCCACGACGATGCTGACGAGCCCCAGGGCGAGAAGGGGACCGGCCCAGCGTATCAACCAGTCCGGGCGCCAGACGTTCAGGAGCAGGCCGAAGCTGATCGCAGCGGCGCCGAGCAAGATGGCGATCACCAAGCGGTTGACCATCGCCCCGAGGCGGTGGGTGACCTCGGGGAGTTCGGCGAGGTGCATCGTCACTTCCATTTCCGCCTGCTCCAGGCGACGCACCAGTCGATCGAGACGGCGCGGCAGGTCGGCGGCATAGCGTGAACCGTCCTCCAAGGCGCGCACGAGCTGCGGGAGCCACGTCCTCGGAAGATAGCGCTCCACGAGCAGACGGCGGACGTAGTCTTCTGCGATCAGGAAGGGCTGGAAGTTCGGGTCGAGTCGTTGACCGACACCCTCGTGCATCGACAACGTTTTCACGAGCAAGCTCAGCTCGGGTGGCAGGGCGATCCTCCAGCGTCGCATGAAGTGGAAGAGGTCGTTGGCGATCGTGGCGAAGCGATATTCGCCGAGGCTCATCCCGTAGTACCGATCGATGAGATGCTGTAGTTCGCGGCGCAAGGCTGGACGATCGGCTTCGTGACGGACGACGCCGAGTCGACTCAGGGAATCGATCAAGCCGTCGAGGTCACCGCGGACGAGGGCGATCAGTGCCGCAAGGAGTTCCGTGCGCTGGGCAGAGTCCAAACGGCCGACCATACCGAAGTCGTAGATGACGAGCCGGCCGTCTGGGAGCACTGCGAAATTGCCCGGGTGTGGGTCAGCGTGAAAAAAGCCGTGGACGAGGATGCACTCGAGGATGAAGCGGGCTGCACGGACGGCGAGCGCCGAGCGGTCGATCCCGGCGCGGTCGAGGTCTTCGATGCGATCGATCGGGATACCGTCGATGCGGCGCATGGTGAGAACCGTTTCGGTAGTACGGTGCCAGAAGACTCGAGGGATGACGATGTCCGGACGATCGGCGAGGAGGGTGCGCAGGCGGTCCGCATTGCGTCCTTCACGCCGGTAGTCGAGTTCACTGCGGATCGTCCAGGCGAACTCGTCGACCAAGGCGGGAAGGTCGTAGGAGCGGGCGAGCGCGCTGCGCCGGCTAGCTACCTCGGCGAGTTCGCGCAAGATCGCCAGATCCTCCTCGATCACTTCGGCGATGCCCGGTTTGCGGACTTTGACGATCACAGCAGTGCCGGTCGGTAATGTTGCGGCGTGCACTTGGCCGATCGAGGCGGAGGCCAGGGGCTCTGGGTCGAAGGATGCAAAGAGCTGGTCGAGCGGTCGACCGAAACTGCGCTCGATTTCGGCGACGATCAATTCGGTGGGAACGGGCGGGACTCGATCGCGCAGGAGCGCCAGTTGCTCGATGTAGCTCGGTGGCAGGAGATCCTCACGCGTCGAGAGGATCTGGCCGAGCTTGACGAACGTGGGCCCGAGTTCTTCGAGCGCCAGGCGGAGACGCACCGGTGCCGGAAGCTGGGTGACCTGAGGAGCTCCGGGCCGGCGTGGTCGTATCGGCACACCGAAGTGGTCGAGGAGGAAGCCGAAGCCGTGCCGGGACAACACGGATACGATTTCCAAAGCGCGACGACGGTGAGCGAGAAAGTGGCGCGGTGTGGCGAAGCGTGGAACGAACACCCAGAAGCGATCCCTTCGTGCAGTATCGGACATCGACAACCCGTTCGTTTTCCGGCAGTATAATGCCCAGGGGACCGCTCCGCCGGAGGTATGATCCCGTGTACTCGATGCGTCGTGTCGAACAGTGGGCGCGCGATCCAGGCTTGACTGCTCGCATGCTGCTCGTCCTGCTCGGACTCTCGTTCCTCTACGTGCTGTTCATCAGTGCGCTCATCTGGAGCGGAGCCGATGCGGTAACGGTGCTCGTCCTCGCCGTCGCGCTCGCGGGTGCGCAGATCCTCCTCTCCGAGCCGCTCGCGCTGGCGAGTGTCGGTGCCCGGATCCTCAAGCCGAGGGAACTTCCCCGGTTACAGGAGACGGTCGAGCGTGTGGCTGCTCTGGCCGGGGTGCCGCGTGTTCGGGTCGGCATCATCGAGACACCTGTGCCGAACGCTTTCGCGATGGGGAAGAGTCTCCGCTCAGCCACGGTGGTCGTGACTCGTGGTCTGCTCCGTCTGCTCGACAAGGAGGAACTCGAGGCCGTCATCGCGCACGAGATCGCGCACGTACGGAACCGTGACGTGCTCGTCATGACGATCGCTGGCTTCTTCGTCGTGGTCGCACAGCTGGTGTTCCGCTTCTTGCTCTGGGGAGGTCATGGTCGCTCCAACTCTGACCGCGATCGGCGCGGTTTCATTGTGATCGCGTTCCTGATGTTGGTGTCATTGGTCGTCTGGCTGGTGGGTCAACTGCTCTTACTGGCTCTCTCCCGGTATCGCGAGTTCGTCGCTGACCGGATGGCGGGGATCCTGACCGGAAGGCCGTTGGCGCTGGCGTCAGCGCTCCTGAAGATCAGCGGCGAGGTGGAACGGATACCGCACGAAGATCTGCGCGAAGTGCAGGAGATGGCTGCCTTTTTCATCGTGCCACCACTTCATGGCGACAGTCTACTGGCCTTGTTCTCGACGCATCCGCCCGTCCAGGAGCGCATTCGTCGCTTGGAGGCGTTGCAGCGCCAACTCGAGGGTCTTGCATGAAGCGCCTGCTCGATATTTTGCTGGGTCGAGCCGCACGACCTGCGCCGGCGCGTCAAGAAGGGCTGATCGCGATCGGAACGGCTGCCGTCACGATGGAGGCTCAGCTCGGCTTACAGCCTCGACCGATCGCTGGTCTAGTCTTCAAGCCTATCGAGTCGGTGTATTTCGAGCGTGCCAGGGAAGAGTTGGACGGGCTGTTGCAGATCGCGGTACGTGAGACCGAGAGCCGCTATCGGTTCTGGACCGATCCCTATCGCTACCTCTGGGTCATCGTCGAAGATCCTGATTTCGAGGATCTCGTGGCCACGTTGCACGCGGCGAGCCAGATCTTGATCGAGCATGGGTTCGGAAGCCAGCTCTTAGCGGCGGTCTTTCGCTTCTCTGACCGTGACGGGGAACCGTTCTACTGGATCTATCAGTTCAAGCTGGGGAAATTCACACCCTTCGCACCGCGCAAGGGACGCACGCGCGACGAGGCACAGGAGTTGCGCCTCGTCGCGCTGCTCGAACGCGAAATGCCGGTCGAGAGACGACCGGAACACTGGTACGCGCTTTGGGACCTCCCGTTGTGAGCTCAGTCGGGCAGGAGGCCGTCGCCGGCGAAGAGGTGGCGCGCTTCCTCGAGGGTCGTGTCGGGAGGCGGTAAGATGATGTCCGACTCGACGAACTCGTCCGGCGACACTGGGATGCCGTGACGTCGGACCGTGTCGAGGAGTTCGTGCAAGAGCGTGCGGAACCGTTCCTCGTCACCGGCCGCAACGGCTTCCACGATCTCGTTATCGAGCGCGTTGAGTCGATCGTAGAGCGCACCGTCGATCCGGTATTGTCCCTCGGTCGAAATCCGCACGATCATGGCTGGCCTCCTTCAGGGAGCTGTTTGGGTGTGTCGCCCTGCCCCAACTGCTGCCGCAAGGCGGCGAGTTCGGCCTCCACCGATTCCGCGACGCTGAGGCGTGCCAACTCACGCTCGACGACGTCTTGCCGCGTGCCGGTGAGATCCTCGAGGACACCGGAAGCGAGCAACTCGTCGATCGCTGAAGCCCGTGCCTGCAACTGATGCGTCTTCTCCTCGGCGCGTTCGAGTGCCAGGCCGACGTCGGCCAATTCCTCGGAGATACCCGTAACGGCCTCGTTGATCTTGACTTGCGCCTCGGCAGCTGAGTACTGCGCCTTGATGACTTCTTTGCGGGTGCGGAAGGCTTCGACCTTGGCGCGGAGCCGCATTTCCGCTTGTTCGAGCTTCGCCTGTTCCTGTTCGAGCGTGCGGATCTGGGCGTCGAGGTCGCTCACCTGTTGCTGCGCGACCGCCTTGCGCTCCAGGGCGAGGCGTGCGAGGTCTTCACGACCAGCAGCTAGCGCCTGGCGGGCCTGCTCGGTCAGGCGGTCGAGCGATTCTTGTAATTTGGCACGCTGGAGCTCCAGACGCCGCTTGGAGGTCGTCACCTCGACGATCCCGCGACGGACCTCCTGTAAGAGCTGGAGCTGACGCTCGTACGCGTAGTCGAGTGTTTCCCGGGGATCCTCGGCACGGTCGAGGATACGCGTCAATTTGACTTTGAGGAACGTCGTCATGCGCGAGATGAGACCCATGGCTAGCTCCTTTCGCGAAGCCGCGTACCTGTTGGTAGTATAAAGCACGATCTTGCCGCTGGGTCGGGAGTGGTGTCGGGAACGCGACTTCGGAAGGCACGGAGAGGATGGAGTTTACAGGTCTCTTGTTCTGGCTTTTCCTGGTCATTTCGCTGCTCTCGCCGCTCCTGCAACGGCGTCTCTTGGAAGGTCAACGATTGCGGTTGATCCACCAACTCGAGCGGCGGCGTGGTTCGCGCGTCATTACCCTGATTCATCGTCAAGAAGCGGTGTCTTTGCTCGGCATTCCCATCGCGCGGTACATCGACATCGACGATGCTGAAGCGGTGCTACGTGCGATCCGGATGACGCCTGCCGAGATGCCGATCGACTTCATCGTCCACACTCCCGGCGGTTTGGTGCTCGCAGCGGAGCAGATCGCCTCGGCGCTCGTGCGACACAAGGGGAAAGTGACCGTCTTCGTGCCGCACTATGCGATGTCCGGCGGTACCTTGCTCGCGCTCGCGGCGGACGAGATCGTGATGGACGAAAACGCTGTGCTCGGGCCGGTCGATCCGCAGATCGGTCAGTACCCGGCAGCCTCGGTGCTGCGGGTGGTGCGTGAAAAGCCGATCAGCGAGATCGACGACCAGACGTTGATTCTCGCAGATATCAGCGAAAAGGCGATGCGGCAAGTGAACGCGACGGTACGCCAGATACTCATGGCCAACGGGATGGAAGCCGAAAAGGCGCAACGGATCGCGGACTCCTTGACGTGCGGACAGTGGACGCACGACTATCCGATCGACGTCGACGAAGCCCGACAGTTGGGATTGCCTGTCACCGTCGGCATCCCCGACGAGGTGTACCAGTTGATGGAGCTATATCCCCAAGCGATGCAGCGGCGACCTTCGGTACAGTACATCCCGGTGCCCTATGAGAGCCCGCGGCCGCGCGACGGTCATCAGCGCCGTATGTAGAGCCCGCGGAGTGGAGCGCGTCCCGCCTCGTGCTGTAGAGTGGACCCTACCCGACCGGACGCCGAGTTGCTATACTAGAGTGCTGGAAGCAGATCGGGGTGTGGCGCAGTTGGTAGCGCGCGGCGTTTGGGACGCTGAGGTCGGAGGTTCGAGTCCTCTCACCCCGACAGTGCGGGAGTAACTCAGTTGGTAGAGTGCCGGCCTTCCAAGCCGGTTGTCGCGGGTTCGAGTCCCGTCTCCCGCTCTGGAGCTGGAACGACACCGTTCCAGCTCTTTTCGTCTTCTTCAACGATGCTCGTCATCGCCTGACGGGGCTTTGGGGCTTTCCTCCGCGAGCGCTGCAGTAGGGGCCCAGTGTGGTCGTGCCGGCCTTCCTCCGGAGAGGAACAACGATAGAACGACGCCAACGAGGAGGACCACAGCTGCGACGAGGAAAATCTCGTCGAATGTCGCTCGTAAGATCGCTCGATATTCCTCGTATCCAGCGGCCAGGCCACGCTCCCGAAACAGTGCAGCGGCGCGCTCGTCGAAACGCCCGATGCCTTGTGTGGCGAGGAGCGCTGTCCCGGTAATCATTCCAGTGACCTGCACCAGTTTCGTCATGCCGGCCGCGGTCGCCCGTTCTCCGGCTGGGACGCGATCGAGGACGCTGCCGAGGATCGGCGCGTTGTTGAGTCCGATCCCGAAGCCGCCGAGGAACAGGGTCCCCCAGAGTTGCGCCGGGGAGGGGACACTCGGCCACCGGTACATGAGACCGTATGCGATGGCGACGAGGAGAAAGGCGAGCGCCGCGGTGAGGCGGTAGCCGAGAACTCGGACGAGGAGACCGCCGGCCACTGCGCCGATCGGCATCCAGAACATCATCTTCATGAGGTTGAGACCGCCCTGGAGCGGAGTGCCTTCCCACAAGACGTTCGTCATCAAGGGGATACAGATCATCAGCGTGATCGCAGCAGCACCGTCGAAAAAATAGAGCAAGAGCCCGACACGCACTTCCCGTTTCCGCAAGGATCGGACAGGGAGAAGCGGAAAGGCGCTCGATCGCTGTGTCAGAACGAAGCCCAAGCTGCTCAGCACTGCGGCGACAAGCCACAATCCGGTGATCCACGGTGCGGCGACCGCACCGGTTTCGCGGGTCAATCCGATCGTCAAGCACGAGACGCTCGCCGCGAGCAAGATCCCGCCGCGCCAATCGATGCGCTCCCGGAGTGCGCACGGTACCGAGGGGAGGAGCAGCGCGACGCCGAGGAGCCAGGGGAGTTGAAGCGGGATGTTCAGCCAGAAGAGTCCGCGCCAGCCGAGCCAGTCGACGAGCGTTGCCGCGTAGAGTGGCCCGAGCAAACTGCTCAAGTCGTCGGCGGCGACGATGCATCCGAGAGCTAGCGCTCTGTGTCTGGCTGGGACGCTCGCGCTGGCCAACGCGAGCGAAATGGGTACGATCGCGCCACCACCGACTGCTTGGACGGCGCGCGCAGCCGTGAGTAACGGCAAGTTCGGAGCGAGGGCGACAGCGGCTGAACCGACCATGTAGATCAACGTACTCAGGAGGTAGATCCGTATGCGACCGTACACGTCGGCCACGCGTCCCATCAATGGTAGGGCGACGGTGTAACCGAGGAGGTAGCCGTTCACGATCCACGCAGCGCGACCGAAGCGGTCGACCGTGATGTCCAGGTCGGGCATCATGTCCGGCAGGATGGTCACGACGAACGTCTGGTCGAAGCCGGCGAAGAACACGCCCCCAGCGAGTACAGAGACGAGGACATGAGGGGAACGCACGAAGGGACAGCTAATACGCCTGACGCGACGTGCAGCGTCCTCACTGGACACGGGGAACTCCGATTCCGTGCCGCTCGTATCCGGACGGGGGCTGGCCATCGCGCCGCTCGACAGCCGTCAGACCGGTGGTTCTATCGTGACCGGTGCATCGAAACGCGACAGTTCGAGCGTACGGGTGATCTCCGCTGGTTCGCTGGCGAGGAGTGGTCCGCGGATGACGACGCGGTACAAGAGACTGTCGTTCTTTCCGATCCACAATTCGACGGTGACCGTATGTCCTGGTTCAGCACCGTTCGGGACGAGTGGGACGAGTGCCCCCGTCTCGAGGGTGCCCTCGATCCGCTGGAGCGTCGTTTCTTCATGACGCTCTTCGCCGACGAAACGAGGACTGCTCACTGCCCGCAGCACCTGTGGTAGTGCTTCGACGTTGAGCACGTCGGCAGCAGTCACGCCAGGGATCAGTTGGAACTCGGTCGGGTTGAAGGGATTAGTCAGCCAGGCTCGATCGTCGATGCTCACGAACTGCACGCGCAGGCTGCTGCCCATAGCGCGCACCGTCAGTTCCGCCTGCATGCGGCGAGGGCGCGCGACGTCTCCTTCCGCGCTGCTGAGCATCATCCCCTGGATGATGCGCGTGGCACCCTGCTCGTGCGACAGCGTGAAATGAAACGTAGTCACGCGTTCCAGTGCGGCAGCGGCTGCTTGCAGTCGTTCGACCGGATCCACAGCTTCTTGTCGCCGCGCACACCCGGCGACGAGGAGGGTGGACAGGAGCGAGAGGACCAGACACCACAGCGGAAGACCAAGGAAGCGGGCGCGGAGCGGTCGTGCGCAGTCCGCCGAGTTGTTCACTGCTGATACTCCTTTCCGAGCGGATCGACCTGGGAGAGAATTGTACCACCGTCGCGTCTTCCGATGTAATGTTCTCTTTTCGCCCATGACCGAGAAGGATATGCTCGCACGACGGTCGGAGGTTACGGTGGGCAGCACGCGTCGGAAGGTGCGCCGCGGACCGGCACGAGGCTGGCTGCGACAGCACTCACCCGGCGACGAGCGACACGAACTGGCACGAGTGGGCTGGCTCGTTCGACTCGAGGACCGACCCTCCGACACAACCGTCGGCCACCGGGCGTGGAACGGGATCAGCGAGCGGTTCGCCGGGTTGGGGCATGCGTCCACGGACTTTCAAGAACGTCGGCGCGGAGCTGTCCGTCGGTGCTCGCTAACCTCGCTGCGACTGTGGCATCGGCGCGGGGACCCCGACGTTCATGCTCGCTCCACCGTCGGTTGGCGTAGCGGGTGGTGTCGCTGCTACAGATCCCCCAGGAAGCGAGTCCAGAGGCATTCCGCGTCGGTGATTGACCCGGAGAGCGTCTACGCTCATACTGACCAAGGCGGACCGTTCGGAAGGAGTACAAGGGATGCGGGCACGAGCAGCTGTGCTCACGGAAGTCAAAAAGCCGCTCGAGATCTGGGAGATCGACGTCGATCCACCGAAAGAGGGTGAAGTCCTCGTTCGCGTCGTGGCAGCAGGTGTGTGTCACAGCGACTTGCACTACATCAACGGTGATCTGTCGACAGTCCTCCCGGCGGTACCTGGTCACGAGGGAGCGGGGATTGTCGAGGCCGTCGGCCCCGGTGTGACCCGGTTTCGTCCCGGCGACCACGTCCTCTTCGTGTTCCGGGCGTTCTGCGGCCAGTGCTTTTACTGCCTCAACGGGCGACCCGCTTTGTGCGACTTCAGTAATCCGCTCCGCCGCACGGGTCGGATGTTCGACGGCACGACTCGCTTTCACCGCGATGGGCAGGACATCCACCATATCCTCGGCGTCTCGTGTTTTGCGGAGTACACCGTCGTTCCGGAACAGGGACTGTTGAAGCTGCCCGGAGACGTTCCGCTCGACCGAGCTGCGCTGGTCGGTTGTGGGGTGACGACGGGCGTCGGCGCAGTGCTCTTCGCTGCCGGTGTCCGCCCCGGTGAAAGCGTGGCGGTGATCGGGTGCGGCGGGGTGGGGCTCAACGTGGTCCAAGGGGCGGCCCTGGCCGGCGCGGGGCCGGTCATCGCCGTCGATGTCGTCCCGCAGAAGCTGGAGTGGGCACGTCAACTCGGGGCGACGCATACCGTCGATGCGGGTACGACCGACCCGGTGGAGGCGATTCAGGCGCTTACTGACGGGCGTGGGGCGGACTACGCGTTCGAAGTTATCGGACGGGCCGACACGATCCAGCAGGCGTACGCGGCGACACGCAAAGGTGGAACGACGGTGATCGTCGGCTTGACGCCTCAAGGGACGGTGGTTCCGCTCGATCCGCTCGATCTCTTGCGATCCGAGAAGACCATCAAAGGGACCGTCTACGGCACGGCCAACTTGCCGCGCGACATCCCCCGCCTTTTGGAACTGTATCGACTGGGCCGGTTGAAGTTGGACGAACTGATCTCGCGACGGCTCCGCCTCGATGAGATCAACCAAGGTTTCGAGGCGATGCTCGCCGGGAGCGTCGCCCGCAGCATCATCACCTTCGGCGCCTGATCAGTGTTCCGGAGCGGCGGGAACCAACCGCGCGAAGCGCCGCTTGCCGACCTGCAGGACGATCGGTTCGGCGAGTTCGACGACTTCCTCCGGGTTGTCGACGCGCCGACCGTCTAGGCGCACGCCGCCTTGCATGACGAGGCGGCGTGCCTCGTTGTTGGATCGAGCGAATCCGGCCTGCACGATCAGCTCGATGACGCGGCTCCGTGCCGGGACCACCACCTCGGGCATTTGCTCCGGGAGTTCGCGCAAGCGGTGCACGCGGTGGAAGTGGTCGCGCGCTCGTTCCGCAGCCTCGGCCGAGTGCAGGTCAGTGACGATGATGAGCGCCAGCTGTTCCTTGACGTCTCGCGGATTGATGGTGCCGTTGGCCATCCCAGTGAGCAGTCGCTCGATCTCGTCGTCTGGAACATCGGTAAGGAGGCGGAGATAATCGCCGATGACGTGGTCGGGGATCGACATGATTTTGCCGAACATCTCCTCGGGCGGTTCGTTGACGGCGATATAGTTGCCGTAGCTCTTACTCATCTTCAACGAACCATCAGTGCCGACCAACAGGGGCACGGTGAGCACGTCCTGGGGTTCAAGGCCGTACTCGCGCATGATGTCGCGTCCGACGAGGAGATTGAACAATTGGTCCGTGCCGCCGATTTCGACGTCTGCTTGGATGGCTACCGAGTCGTACGCCTGGAGGAGCGGGTAGAGGAGCTCGGTGATACTGATCGGAGAGCCTTGTTGGTAGCGTTTGGCGAAATCTTCGCGCGTGAGCAACTTCGCCACCGTGTACTTGCTGGTGAGGCGGATGACGTCTTCGAGCGTGAACGTGCCGAACCACGTGCTCTGCCAGACGATCTCGGCGCGGCTGACGTCGACCACTTTGAAGAACTGGTCGAGGTACGTCTTGGCGTTCGCCTCGACTTCCTCGGCGCTCAGCATCGGACGCTGGGTCGAACGCCCTGAGGGGTCGCCGATGCGTGCGGTCCAGTCGCCGATGATCACCACGACCTGATGGCCGAGCGCCTGGAACTCGCGCAACTTTCGAAAACACACGTAGTGGCCGAGATGGATGTCGGGTCGAGTCGGGTCCACGCCGAGCTTGACGCGCAACGGCCGGTCCCCGAGCAGGCGCTCCCGCAGGTGCTCTCGGACGACGACGTCGACGGTACCGCGGGTGAGGAGTCGCTCGACAAGCGCTTCACGCTCGCTCATGAGATCCATGGACGGTCGGTACTCCTTCCATCGGACTGTGCAGGGCACTGACGAGCGGTGGCGGCCAGTGTTCCAGGACAGCGGTAAGGAGTTCCCGTCCGCGCAGCTCGTCTTGGCGCATCTGAGCGATCAGTTCCTCCGGCGTCGCGAAGGCGCGGTCAGGTCGCACGCGCTCGATGAAATACACGCTCAACTGCTCACCCTGCAAGGCAGGAACATTCGGCGCGAGAAGGTACACCTCGACTGCGTAGCCAGCACCCGGAAAGGTCGGACGACTGCCGAGGTACGCGAGAGCCGGATACCACGTACCGAGGGCGTGCACGACCGCGGCGTAGATACCGTCCGCCGGAGGCAACAACCGATCGAAGACGCGTAGATTGGCTGTCGGAAAACCGAGTACAGTGCCGCGTCCAGACCCGCGCACGACTTCACCGACGAGCACGTGGGGCCGTTCCAGAAGCTCGGCAGCCTGCCGCACATGACCAGCAGCGATCGCGCTGCGGATGCGGGTGGACGAGATCGTCTGGGCCCCGTCGGTGACCCGCTCGACAACGGTAACTGTGAAGCCGTGGCGACGTCCGAGCTCGCGGAGAAGCTCCGCGTTGCCGCTGCGTTGACGACCGAAGTGGAAATCGTCGCCGACGACGATCTCCACCGGTTGCACATGTTCGACGAGCAGAGTGACGAACTCCTCCGGCGTCAAGGAGGCGAACGCTCGGTCGAAACGCACCAGGAGGACGCGATCGATACCGGAGGCGAGAAGTAACCGCAGGCGGTGCTCGGTCAACGTCAAGCGGAGCGGTGCATGATCGGGGGCTAATACCTCGACGGGCAGAGGCTCGAAGGTGAGCACGAAGCTCGCGACACCGCGCTTTCGAGCGGCTGCAGAGACCATGCGGAGGAGATGGCGATGGCCACGGTGCACCCCGTCGAAGTTACCGATGGTGAGGACGTGGCGCTCCGGTGGCACTTGCGACCAGTCTGTGAGGAGACGCATCGTTCTCCGAGCCCCTCCGTCAAGCTCACGCACGGTGGACGAGTTCGGGGTGCCATCGTTGGTGGTCGGCGACATAACGGGCGAGACCGATCCAGCGACCATCCCGTGTGTAGGCCCGAGCGAGTTGGCCGGACGGTGCGAGGAGTACACCGCGCACCGATCGGCCATGATACCATGCCGCGAGTTCAGCGTCGGGAACGACGAGAACCGGCAAGTGCGCGACGAGCTGGTCGGGGTGGTGGGCCAGGAGTGACCACGTTTCTGGCAGGAGTGTGCTGTCGAGTTCGTCCAGCGTCCAGGCCTGCTCGAGGCGGAAACCTCCGATGCGTGTCCGTACGAGGCCGTGCAAATACCCGCCGGTGCCGAGCGCAGCACCCAGGTCGCGGGCGAACGCGCGCACGTAGAACCCCTTGCCGCAATCGATCGCGACGAACAGGTCGGGGTACGCGTAGCGGAGGAGTTCGATTCGGTGGACGACGACGGTGCGCGGCTCGAGCGTCAGCGAGTCACCGCGCCGCGCGCGTCGATGAGCGGGCTGCCCCTCGATCTTGATCGAGGAGAAGGCCGGCGGGATCTGTTCGAAGGTCCCGAGGAAGCGCGCGAGAGCGCGTGCGACCGCATCTCGGCTGGGGACACCATCTCCTCGGGTGACGGCGGTTATGCTACCCTCGAGGTCATCGGTCGAAGTGGTGACGCCTAAAACGATGTGGCCGACATACGATTTTTCGGCCTCGATCGCATACTGAAGGAGTCGCGTCGCGGCTCCAACCGCAATCAGCAGCAGTCCCTCAGCGCCCGGGTCCAACGTCCCGCCGTGACCGACGGACCGGACGCCGAGACGCCTCCGTACCCAAGCGACGACGTCGTGTGAGGTCCAACCGCGCGGTTTGTCGACCAACAGAACGCCATGCACGGCTCGTCCAACCTGTCAGCCCGTCGGTGCTGCCGCGCGCAGCCGATCCGTGACAGCGGCTTTCACGAACTCGAGGAAGGTACGCCGGGACGCTTCCCCAGGGGCCAGGCGGCAACCGGCGGCGCGTGGATGTCCGCCACCTCCGAAGTGCTGGCAGAGCGCAGCGACGTCGACCAGCGGATCGCCGGAGCGGAGACTGACACGCCAGCCCTCGGGTTGCTCGTAGAACAGGATAGCGACGACGGTTCCTTCCGCGCCGGTCAGGAAATTGACGATCCCTTCACCCTCAGCTGCCGTCGCTCCGCTCGTCTGGAGGATGGCGGGCGTGATTTCGGTCCAAATGATCGGAGGCTCGACCTGGACTCGACTCAGCGCCGCTCCCCAGAGGAGGATCGTGGATACAGGCTTCCGTCGAAACAGGTTTTCCACGATCTCTTCTTGTCGTGCACCGTGCCGCAGCAGCAGGGCTGCGAGTTCGAGCGCGGATGCGCTAGTGCTGGAGGTTTGAAAACTGAGCGTGTCTCCGTAGAGGCCGGTCAGCAGGGAGGTCGCGATATCCGAGGTGATCGGGATACCGAGGCGCAGGAACCAGCGGGTGAGGACTTCGGTGGTCGAGGAGGCTGTCGGATCGACGAGATTTTCGTCCCCGAAGAGGGTGTTTGTAACGTGATGATCGATATTGACGATCGGCACTGTCCCATGAAACCACTGTTGGCGAGCGATGTAGAGCGGTCCCAGTCGCTTCGTATCGGCGCAGTCGAGCAGGACGACGAGTTCGACCTCCGTGGGAAGCTCGGCGGCGTCGCTGGCCAGGCTCGAAGCTCCTGGCAGGAACCGCAGCGTGTGCGGGACGGTGAAGTCGCCGGTTGCGCAGCTCAGGAGGGGAACGAACTCCTGGAGCGCCAGCCGGAGCGCGAGAACGGAGGCGACGGCGTCGGCATCGGGGTTCGCATGGGTCGCGATGAGGATCGCACGAGCCGAAGTCAGGCGCTGCCAGATCTCCTGCCCCACACTGTCCCGGGGTACGTGTCCATCAGGCTTCGTTGTCGTCACGGTCCGTCCTCGCTGAATCGGTTTGTTGCTCCTGTCGGATCTGGTGAAGGAGTCTCGCGACTTGCTCCGCATGCTCGAGCGAGCGATCCAGCTTGAAGTGCAGTTCGGGAATGTGTCGCGTATGGAGATGCGGCGCGATGAGACGGCGGATGAATCCGGCGGCACCTTGCAGCGCGCGGAGAGCTGCTTCCTGCTCCTCGTGCGTACCGTACACGGACACGTAGACGCGAGCGTGACGGAGGTCCGGGCTCATTTCGACGCGCGTCACGCTCGCGAAGCCCACGCGCGGGTCGCGGAGTTCTCGCTGGATGATCGCGCTGATCTCGTCACGGAGGAATTCGGCGAGCCGGGCTTGGCGGTAACTCGGCATCGATCGCCCCCTTTCCGCGCGGCAGGCCCACGCGAAGCCAGCACTGGACTCACCCGCGTGGTACCTGTTCCAAGTGGTAGAACTCGATCTGGTCGCCGACGCGGATATCGTTGAACCCGTCGATAGTCAATCCACACTCATAGCCAGCCGCGACCTCGCGCACATCCTCCTTGAAGCGCCGGAGCGACGCTACGGTGCCTTCGTGGATGACCTTGCCGTCGCGGATGACCCGCACCCGGGCGTTGCGGAGCGCTTTGCCATTCAACACGTAGAGTCCAGCGGCAACGGTGCGGTTCGGCAAGCGGAACGTCTCGCGCACTTCGGCGACGCCGTCGATCACTTCGCGCGTCTCGGGCGCGAGCAGCCCGCTCACGGCAGCACGCACGTCCTCCAGGAGGTGGTAAATCACGTTGTAATACCGGATGTCCACGCCGGTCGCCTCGGCGGCGCGGCGCGCTGCGACGTCGGGCCGAACGTTGAAACCGATCACGACCGCGCCGGTCGTGGCGGCGAGCATGACGTCGGATTCGGAAATGGCGCCCGTCGCTGCGTGGAGGACGCTGATCCCTACGCCTTCGAGTTCGTCGTTGAGCTTGGCCAGAGCGTTCTGGATCGCTTCGAGGCTTCCCTGGACGTCGGCCTTGAGAATCAGGCGCAGTTCGCGCGTTTCACCCGTCTGGACACCCTTGTGGAACTCGTCGAGCTTGAGGACTCGCGTCTCAGCGAACGTCTCGGCACGCCGCTTGGCAGCGCGCTGAGCGGCGATCTCCTTGGCGATCGCCTCGTTCTCGACGACTTGCAGGTAATCGCCGGCTTCGGGAACCTCCTCCAACCCGAGGATCTCGACGGGCATCGACGGCTCGGCGCGGCGGACCTTCCTGCCGCGATCGTCGAACATGGCGCGGACGCGTCCCCAGGTGGCACCAGCGACGACGATGTCGTTCAACTTGAGCGTCCCGGTTTGGACGAGGACGGTCGCGACCGGTCCACGCTTCTGATCGATCTTAGCCTCGATGATCACCCCGATCGCGGGGCGGTTCGGGTTGGCTTTCAGTTCGTGGAGGTCGGCTACCAGGAGGATCATCTCCAGGAGATCTTCGATACCGAGCTTCTGCTTCGCTGAGACCTCCACGACGGGGACGTCGCCGCCGTACTCCTCCGGGATGACGCCGATCTCGGCCAGCTGCTGCTTGACGCGAGCAGGGTTGGCCGTCGGCAGATCGATCTTGTTGATGGCGACGATGATCGGCACCTCGGCAGCCCGGGCGTGGGCGACTGCCTCTTTGGTCTGGGGCATCACCCCGTCGTCAGCCGCGACGACCAACACGGCGATGTCGGTGACCTGGGCACCGCGGGCGCGCATGGCCGTAAAGGCCTCGTGCCCCGGCGTGTCGAGGAAGGTGATCTTCCGTCCTTGCACCTCGACCTGGTACGCGCCGATATGCTGAGTGATTCCTCCAGCCTCCCCTTCGGCGACGTTGGTGTGCCGAATCGCGTCCAAGAGCTTCGTCTTGCCGTGGTCGACGTGCCCCATGATCGTGACGACGGGTGGACGAGGTACGGCGCCCGGTTCGTGCGCACTCGCACGGACGATCTCGGCCAGGCTCTTCTCTTGCGCAACAGCCTCGTGCGCCCGTTCGACGACTTCGACGCCGAAGTCGGCGGCGACGGCTGCCGCAGTTTCGAAATCGATCTGCTGATTGATGGCGGCCATGACGCGCCGCCGCATCAGAGCTTTGATGACTTCGACGGCGCTCACGCCGATGGCCTCGGCCAGTTCGCCCACGGTGATGGCGCTACTGATTTCGATAGGCCCCTTCGATGCGACCGTCGTGGTGCCCCGGTTCGCTGGAGTCGGGGACCTTTCTCCCTTCTTCGCAGCGTGCTTCTTGGTTTTGGTGCTCATGGTCGATCCTCCTGTTGGGTAGGTGTTTCGTCCGCGGGCGGTTCCTCGCGGCGGATATGCAAGTCGGCCCAGCGCAAGAGCTCGGCACGGAACTCGGCAGGAACTGGGACGCGCAAGGCTCGCTCCAGCACGTCGGACTGTGCAGCCCGTTCCCAGCAGCTGAAGCGCCGGCACAGGTATGCGCCGCGGCCGCTCCGCTTCCCGGTCGGATCGATGGCGAGCGTCCCGTCCGGTGTCCGGACGATACGGACGAAGGTGCGCTTGAGGTCACGTGCGCGACAGGCGACACATGTACGGACGGGCAAATGCTTCAGGCGTGGCCCGCGCCGCTTGGCACGGTCGGGACGCTCACTCATCGTCACGACCTCCTTCCGGTCAGCGCTTACCGGACAGTGGCCGTTTCATCGTCGGTCAATGGTAGCGCACGGCCGGTCTCGAAATCGTAGCGGGCGCGAAGTTCTCGGTCGTAATACACATTCACGACGCCGTTGACGATTTCCACGTCGACGCTCTTGAGGACGAGGTCGCTCGGCAGCGGACCGAACTCGCGCTCGCGGATACTGAAGGTGCCGTCGGCGCGGACCAGGCGCGGCTGCCGACCGAGCGCCATGAGATCCGGCGGGAGTTCGGGCAAGCTCGTGACCGAGCGGACGAGCAGCGCTTCCTCGCCCTCGAGCGAGGACGGGTCTTTGATATCGATGCGCCAGCCCGTCAACTTGTAGGCCAGCCGGGCGTTCTGACCGTCCTTGCCGATCGCCTGCGACATCTGCTCCGGCGGAACGACGACGCGTGCGACCTTTTCGTCCTCGTTCAGGATGACGGTGATCGGCTTGGCCGGGCTCAAGGCGTTAGCGATGAAGGTCCGGATGTCCGACGACCACTCGATGACGTCGATCTTTTCGCCCGAAAGTTCCGTCACGATGCTCTGGATGCGCACCCCGCGCACGCCGACGCAGGCCCCGACCGGGTCGACCTTGTCCTGGCGGGCGGCGACGGCGACCTTGGAGCGCTGGCCCGGCTCCCGCGCGATGGCCATGACTTCGACTGCGCCGCTCGCGACTTCAGGCACTTCGAGTTCGAGCAGGCGCTTGATGAGGTTCGGATGGGTGCGCGAGACCAGCAGCTGTGGTCCCTTGCTGTCCTTCGTCACCTCGACGAGATAGACCTTGAGCCGCTGGCCCGGGCGATAGCGCTCGCCGGGGATCTGCTCGCGTGCCGGCAGGATCGCCTCGGCCTTCCCGAAACTCAGGATGACCGCACGCGGGTCGACGCGCTGCACCGTGCCGGTCAGCACCTCGCCGACGCGATCGATGAACTCGTTGTAGATCGTCTCCCGCTCGAAGTCGCGGATGCGCTGCAGGATGACCTGCTTCGCCGTCTGCGCTGCGATCCGTCCGAAGTTCGTCGGCTGCCGCTCGATGCGCACGATGTCGCCGACGATCGCGCGTGGATCGATCTTCCGCGCCTCTTCGACCGAAATCTCGCTGGTCGGGTCCTGAACGGTTTCGACCACGCGCTTCGGTGCGAAGATGCGGATCTTCCCCGTGTTGACGTCGATTTCGATCTCGACGTCCTCATCGGATCCGGTCGTCTTCTTGTAGACCGTCCGCAGTGCCTGCTGTACGGATTCCATCACCGCCTCACGCGGGATGCCGCGCTCAGCTGCGATCTGCGCGATTGCCGTGTAAAGATCACTCTTCATGTCGATCGCCCCCCTTCGTTCGCGCCTCGGGTACCCGGCCGGTGGGCTGCCAGCCTGGGCAAAAATTAAAGTGGGCAGTGCCCACTTGTCCGGGGCGCTCCGTTTACTGTGGATAGTGTACCATTCTTCCACACTTCGTGCAAGGGTCGGATGGGAATGCAGCCCGTATCGGGGTGCGGCGTCGTCCAGGGCGACGGTCGAGCTGCGCCGACCGCGTGTGGGGTGTCCGAGCGAGGGGTCATCTGGGACTGCGGGCAGGAGGGACGCTGAGGAAGGGTGGGAACCGTCCGGTCGGAGGACGACTGCTATACTGGGGCGGGGCTAAGGGTCGTGAAGCGGGGGACAGATGAAGCTCCGTACCTGGTTACGGCCAGGGATGCTGATCAAGCGGTGGATCCTTCTGCTCGCGTGCGGGGTCGTGCTGACCAGCCTCGGCCTCGCGATGGGTCTGGCCTGGATCTACCGCAACTACGATTTCCCTCACGAGGTCTCCGGTGTCGTCCGAACAGTGACGTTGCAGTTCATCCCGCATCCCTACCGCGAAGCCTTGATGATCTCGGTGGGGAGCCTCTTGACGGTCCTCGGTTTTTGGCAGCTTTCCCGTTCGTTGCTCGCGCCGTTCCTCGATCAACGGGCTGACCGGAGAGGACTCGCCGAGATCCTGCACGCGCATCGGTTCGGTCCCGAGCAGCCGGAGTTTCACATCGTCGCGATCGGTGGCGGCACCGGGCTCTCGACGCTGCTCCGCGGGTTGAAAACCCATAACGTCGCCCTGACCGCTATCGTGACGATGGGTGATGACGGTGGGAGTTCCGGTCGCTTGCGCCAAGACTTCAACGTCCCCCCGCCGGGCGACATTCGGAACTGCCTTGTGGCGCTGGCTGACGCCGAGCCTTTGATGAGCGAACTGTTCCAGTACCGGTTTCCGAGCGTCGGGTCAGCCCTCGATGGTCATAGTTTCGGCAACCTCTTCATCGTTGCGATGACGCATATCACGGGGAGCTTCGAGCGCGCGGTGGCAGAATCTTCGCGTGTCTTGGCGGTGCGCGGGCGTGTCATGCCGTCGACCTTGGAGAATATCACTGTGTGTGCGGAATTCGAAGACGGCCGCGTCGTGCGTGGGGAGTCAGCGATCACCCAACAGCGGGGCCGGATCCGGCGTGTTTTTCTCGATCCTGAGCGACCGGAGGCGTACGAGCCGGCACTGCTCGCGATCCTCTCGGCCGACGTGATCGTGCTCGGGCCAGGCAGCCTGTTCACCTCGGTGATACCGAACTTATTGGTCGAGGGGATCGCGCAGGCGATCCGCTTGTCGCCGGCACTGAAGGTTTTCGTGTGCAACGTGACGACGCAGCGAGGAGAGACGGACGACTTCAGCGTTGCCGACCACGTGGAAGCGTTGGAGCGTCATGCGGGTGGGGAGGTCATCGATTGTGTGTTGGTCAACGACAACCTCGAGCCCACACGCGCGCTCGAGCCGATCGGGGTGCGAGGGGTGCGTCTCGAAGGGCTCGAGGAGGTCGGTGCGCATGCACGCGTCGTACTCCGTGACGTCGTCAACCCTGAACAGCCGTGGCGTCATGACCCGGCGAAGCTCGCGCAGGCGATCGTCGAGATCGCCCGCGAGATGAAACGCCATACGGGCGAGTCGGTCAGGGTGTCGCGGGATGTGGGGGCCGTGGGCGTCGGAGCGCGACGACAGGTGATGGGTGCTGCGCGGAGCGAGTGAAGCGTCATGCTTTGGAGGGAGGCAAGGACGTGACTGTGCGGATCGGTATCAATGGGTTCGGGCGTATCGGTCGGCAGGTGCTGAAGGCGATCCTCGAGGGGTACGACGACGAACTCGAAGTGGTCGCGGTGAACGACCTCACCACCCCCGCAACACTCGCGCATCTGTTCAAATGGGACTCGACGTACGGGCCGTGGGATGGCGACGTCGAGGCGACGGAAGACGCGGTCATCGTCGATGGACGTGAGATCCGTGTCTTCGCCGAGCGTGACCCGGCCAAGATCCCCTGGCGCGAGTACGAGGTTGAGCTGGTGATCGAGGCGACCGGATTGTTTACCGATGCAGCGAAGGCACGTGCTCACCTCGATGCTGGCGCCAAGAAGGTGATCATCACTGCACCAGCGAAGGGTGAAGACCTCACTGTCGTGCTCGGCGTGAATGAGGACCAGTACGACCCGGCACGGCACCATATCGTTTCGAACGCATCCTGCACGACGAACTGCCTCGCGCCGGTGGCGAAGGTCCTCCACGAGCGGTTCGGTATCGTGCGCGGATTCATGACGACTGTTCATGCCTACACGAACGACCAGCAGTTGCTCGATGCACCGCATCGCGATTTGCGCCGCGCCCGTGCGGCAGCGACCAACATCGTGCCCACGACGACGGGAGCAGCCCGCGCTGTGGCGCTGGTCTTGCCCGAGTTGAAAGGGAAGTTCGACGGTTTCGCGATGCGCGTTCCTGTGCCGACGGTTTCGGTGATCGACTTCGTGGTCGAGCTCTCGCGTGCCACGACGGCTGAAGAGATCAACGCCGCGTTCCGCGAGGCGGCTGAAGACGACCTCAGCGGCATTCTGGGGTATACGGAGGAGCCGCTCGTTTCCAGTGATTTCCGCGGCGACTCCCGTTCTGCTATCGTCGACGGCCTGAGCACCATGGTGCTGGATGGCACGTTCGCGAAAGTCGTCGCCTGGTACGACAACGAGTGGGGTTACTCCTGCCGTGTCGCCGATCTCGCCTACTACATGATGATCGGTTGCCTGCAGGAGGAGTAGCTGCAGCCCTGGGAAACGCGCCAGAGGATGGTCGTGATGGCGAAACGCTTGCGGACGATACATGAGCTGGACGTCAGTGAACGACGAGTCCTGGTGCGCGTCGACTACAACGTTCCGCTCGAGGGTGGTCGGATCATCGACGACACGCGCATCCGGGAGACGCTTCCGACCCTCGAGTGGTTGCTCGAGCGTCGAGCTGCGATCCTCTTATGTTCGCACTTGGGACGTCCGAAGGGGCAGGTACGGGAGGAGCTACGCCTGGCACCGGTCGCCGAGTATCTCCAAACGTTGCTGGGTCGCCCGGTACGGTACGCGCGCGACGTGGTGGGACCGGAGGCGCAAAACGTGGCGCAGACGCTCCGGCCCGGTGAGGTCGGGTTGTTGGAAAACCTTCGCTTCCACCCGGGCGAAGAGGCGAACGACACTGCGTTCGCGGCAGCGCTGGCGTCGCTCGCCGAACGATACGTCAACGACGCGTTCGGTGCGGCCCACCGCGCGCACGCCTCGGTGGTCGGGGTGGCTCGACTGCTGCCGAGCGCTGCCGGCCTGCTCTTGGAGCGAGAGGTGAAGGCGCTGGAGCGGGTGCTGCGGAGCGAGGAGCGACCGTTCGTCCTCGTCCTGGGTGGTGCCAAGATCACCGACAAGATCGGCGTCATCGAGAATCTGCTCCCCCGTGCCGATGCACTCCTCCTGGGTGGTGCCATGGCCAATACGTTCCTACGCGCTCGTGGGCTGGCCTTGGGCCGTTCGCTCGTCGAAGAAGACAAAGTCGGTGAAGCCAGCCGATTGCTCCAGCTCGCCGCCGAGCGTGGAGTACAGGTGGAGCTCCCGGTGGATGTCGTCGTTGCCCCGTCGCTGGACCAGCCGGATCGCCGGCACGTCGTACCAGTCGAACAGGTACCTCCGGAGGAAGCGATCTTCGATATCGGGCCACGAACCGTCGAGCGTTTCGCTGCAGTGATTCGCCCGGCAGCGTTGCTAGTGTGGAACGGTCCGATGGGTGTATACGAGGTGCCCGCTTTCCGAGAAGGCACACGCGGTGTGGCCGAAGCGGTCGCAGCCTGCGTGGGTTTCACGCTGGTCGGCGGGGGCGACTCGGTCGCGGCCGTGCGGGAGTTGGGGATGGCGGATCGCGTGGGGCATCTCTCGACAGGCGGTGGTGCGACGCTCGAGTATCTCGAGGGGCGAGCGCTGCCGGGCATCGAAGTCCTGATGGAGGAGGCGCCGTGACCGTCGCAGAGCGACGACCGCTCGTCGCAGGCAATTGGAAGATGCATACGACCTACGAGGAAGCGCTGCGTCTCGCCACGACGGTCGTTGAGCGTTGCCGTGCTCGAGATGATGTCGAGGTGGCTCTGATACCTCCGTTTCCGTGGATCGTTCCGCTCGCCGAGATCGTTCGCGGCAGCGGCGTCGTGCTGGGCGCGCAGACGTGCAGCAGTTACGGACGGGGAGCCTATACGGGTGAGGTAGCGGCGTTCATGTTGACGCCGTTTTGCCGGTACGTGATCGTCGGGCACAGCGAGCGCCGCCGCTACTTCGGGGAGAACGACGAAGTCGTGGCCGCAAAAATGCAGCGGGTACTCGAGCAAGCGCTGGTCCCGATCCTCTGCATCGGGGAGCGATGGGAGGAGCGGGAGGCCGGCCAGACGCAGGCGGTGATCGAGGCACAGTTGACTGCAGCGTGCAGTGGTCTCGATGCGGCGACGGCGCAGGGGCTCGTCGTCGCCTACGAACCGGTCTGGGCGATCGGCACGGGGCGGCCGGCGACAGCGGACGATGCCCAGGAGGTGGCTGCGTTCATCCGCTCGTGGACGGCGAGGCGTTTCGGCTCCTCCGTCGCTGCTCGTCTGCGAGTCCTCTACGGTGGGAGCGTGACCGCAGCGAACGCTGGCGAATTTCTCGCTGCGCCCGACATCGACGGGACGCTCGTCGGCGGGGCGAGTCTGGATGCGGAACAATTCTGTGCCATCGTCGAGGCTGCACGAGGGCTGTGTGGTGTCGAGAAAGGGGCTTGAGCGAGCATGGCAACGGCCTTCTACCTCGCGATCATCCTGGTGTCTCTGCTCCTGATCGTGGTCATTCTGCTGCAGACGAAGGCCTCAGGGTTCAGCGGCGCCTTCGGCGGTGACACTTCAGCGATCTATCGCACGCGGCGAGGGCTGGAGCGGACGCTGTTTCAGCTCACGATCGGTATCGCCGTCATTTTCGTCGTTCTCTCGATACTCGGACAGTGGCTCCTCTAGGTGGGGCGGTGGATCGCTTCGTGCGTGCCCAGCGGCTGAACGGCGCACCGCCCGGACGGCACCGTTCCCGCTCGCCGTGGCGGTTCGTATGGGTGGTGGCCTCGCTCGTGGTACTCGCGGCGAGCGTGGGATTCGGTGTCTTGCAATGGCGTGCGCAGGGGGCACAGACGAGCAGTCAAACGACGCCCGCGGTTGCCGGTGGGGACGAGGGGCCGGCAGAGACACCGACGGCTCGACCAGCGGTGATCCCCGAGGGAGGGGAGTTCCGGGCCGGTATTCTGGGCCGAGTCGAGACGCTCAATCCGCTTCTGGTTCGGACGACGGCTGAGGCTGCGGTCACACAGCTCGTCTTCGAGGGACTCGTCTGGGTCGACGGAAGTGGACAGCCGCGGCCAGCACTCGCGGAACGTTGGGAGGTGAGCGAGGACGGTCTCGTCTACACCGTTCATCTCGCCCGAGGGGTCACCTGGCACGACGGTCGACCCTTCACAGCGCGCGATGTCCTCTTCACCGTGCGGCTGGTGCAGGAACCGACCTTTCCTGGTGACGAGACGATCGCTACCTTTTGGCGCAGTGTCCAGGTGGACATTGTCGATGCATCCACTGTGCGCTTTCGTTTGACCGAGCCTTACGCGCCGTTTTTGACGCAGCTGACCTTGCCGATCGTTCCCGAGCATCTGCTCGCGGGAGTCCTGGCGCGAGATCTGCCGACGAGTTCGTATTCGCTACGACCGGTTGGAACCGGGCCATACAAGGTCGAACGAGTTGACCTTGCCAAAGGTGCAGTCGAGCTCGTCCGGTACGAGGGGTTCTCGAGACCCAGACCCACCTTCGAACGCGTGAGCGTGCGACTCTTCGAGAGCGTCGAGGCAGCGCTGGCAGCGTTTCGTGAGGGCCAGATCGACAGCCTCGATCTGGTACCGTGGCATGCGCTCCAGGACAAGCAATCGGTCGGTGACCATGCGCGGGTCTACGCGCCGCTCTTGGCTGGGTACACCGCGCTTTTCTTGAACAATCGGGCGCAGTTGTTCGCTGATGTCCGTGTTCGACAAGCGATATCAGCTGCGATCGATCGCGAGCGGATCGTGCGCGACGTGCTGGGCGGCGTCGGAGAGCCTGGGAACGGGCCGATTCCACCCGCGTCATGGGCGTTTCAGCAGCAGGCGTATCCCTACGATCCGGGCCTGGCGCGGCGACTCCTCTCCGATGCGGGATGGTCGGATGCGAACGGTGACGGCATCTTGGATCAGGGCGGGCTGAGTTTTCGTTTTTCGCTTCTCGTCAATAGCGATGACCCGCTGCGCGTCGCGGTGGCGCAGGACGTTGCCGAGCAGCTCGGTGAAGTAGGTATCGCGGTCACTGTGCAACCGGTAGCATCGGCGACGCTACAGCAACAACTGTTGAGTCGCGAGTATACGGCGGCCCTGTTCGGGTGGATGTCGAGTACTGGTGACCCGGATCCCTTCGAGCTGTGGCACTCCTCGCAAGCGGAGATCGGGGCCAACGTGACCGGCTTCCGCGGCCGGACCATCGATGTCCTGCTCGAACAGGCGCGGCGCACGACTGATCCCGCGGAGCGGCGCTCCCTCTACGTTGAGTTTCAGCGACTGTTCTCCGAGTACGTCCCGGCCGTCGTACTCTACTATCCCCGTTACTGCTTCGTGGTGAGCGATCAAATCGGTGGAGTGGAAGCCGCGCCGCTCATCAAGCCTGAGGATCACTGGCGTGACGTGCCGCGGTGGTACCGGATCGACCACTGAGCGAGCCGGGTCGTCTCTGCTATACTGGCGGCATGTGTTTCGCGCGTCACGAGGAGGTCGATAGGATGTTGCCGCTCCTGATACCGGCGATCGGTTGGCAAGAATTGCTGATCGTGCTGCTGATCGTGATCATCATCTTCGGCGCGAGCCGCTTGCCTGAACTCGGAGGGGCGATCGGCCGCTCGATCAAGGAGTTCCGCGCTTCGGTGAAAGAGGCAGCTCCGGAAGGCTCGGAGGAGCACGCCTAGGTTTTTCCGGGCTATAGATCATCGCGGAACACAGTGAGCAGCCGCTGCTGTGGCTCCCGAGGTTCGTCGAGTATCTCAATGAACGTAATCCGCGACCAGGGAAAGAGGATCGTCGTCACACCCTCAGCGAGTGTCGGCAGGCGCTTGCCGTCACGCCGCCGCGGATGCTTGAGTACGACGTAATTGTCACGCGGGTCGGGGAGCGCTTCGAGTTCGGCCAGGAAGGGATCGTCATTTACCACGTGCACGATGATGCGGATCATCGATCGACGCCCTCCGTCCTACTCTCGCAGAGTGCGAAGGCGGAAAACCGGCCATCCAAGTCCCCGATGTACAGCATTCCGCAGTCCACCAGTGGTGTCGACACGACGCCACTGCCGAGGGTGTCGCGGTGCGAGACCTCACCACTGAGGGAAATCGTTACGAGGTCTCCCTGGCCAGTCGCAACGAGTACCGCTTGACCGACAGCCACTGGGTCGCTCGCGATCCGCTGCTCCAGAGAGAGCTGCCAGAGCGTTTGGCCGTTTTCCGGATGGAGCGCGAAGAGTTCGCCGCTGTTCCCTGCCACAAGCAGGGTCTCACCGATGAGGATCGGTGAGGCGACGAAGGCATCGGGTAGCTCGCGGCGCCAGAGTACCGTTCCGGTCGCGCACTCGACGCTGACGACGGTTCCGGTGATCGATGCAGCGATGACAGTGTCTCGGAAACGAGCCGGGCACCCCCACGTCGGACCGCCGAGTTCGCAGCGCCAGACGAGGTGCCCCTCGGGGAGTGTCCGCAGGGCGAGCGTTTCGTCGTCCGCTGTCACGACGGCTGCGTCTGCAATGGCCAGTGGGGTCGCACGAACCGGGCCGCGTGCCTGCCGTCGCCAAAGCGTAGAGCCCGTCGCGGCGTCGAGGGCGTAGATGCAACCGTCGTCGCTGCCGAACACCACCAGATCGGCGACCACGACGGGGGACGATCGGACGGCACCGGCCGTACGGTAACGCCACACCAAGGAACCGTCTTGCCACCGCACGGTATAGACGGCGCCGTCGTCAGAGCCGACGATCACGGTGTGATGGTACCGAGCTGGTCGAGTGGCGATCCCTCTTCCGGTCGTGAACAGCCAGCGCACCTCACCCGAGCGATGGTCTACGCCGTACACGCGCCCGTCGTACGAGCCGAATACGACGAGTGACTCGACGCGAAGAGGAGAGGCGCGGACTTCGTCTTGCGTCTGGATCGTCCAAAGCAGTCGGAGCCGCTCGCTGTGCGCCAGCGACAGCGGTCGCGAGGGCGACTGGACGAGGGTCGTACTGGTGCGCGGGTGCTCTAGGTGCGCCGATTCGAGCGCGCGCAATGCCTGGGCCATCGTCGCCGCGTCCGGGTATCGCTCTGCGGGATCGTAGGCCAGCGCGCGGAGAATGACGCGCTCGAACCCGGGAGAGAGGTGCGGATTGACGCTCCTCGGCGGCTGCTGGGAAAGGGCGAACGGTGGCAAGTCGCGTGGGTCGATGCCGGTGGCGAGGTGGTAGAGCGTCGCACCCAAGGCGTAGAGGTCTCCCCTCGGATCGGCGATGCCGCGATATTGCTCCGGTGGTGCGTAGCCCTCGGTGCCGATCATGGTACCGCGGGCAGTCGGTTGGAACAGTCGCGCGATGCCGAAGTCGATCAAGACGAGCGAACCGTCCTCGCGGAGCATGATGTTCGACGGTTTGAGGTCGCGGAAGACGATCGGGTGCGGTCGCTGGGTATGGAGGAAGTGTAAGACGTCCAGAATCTGGAGTGCCCACCCGATCAAGACCTCCTCGGGAACCGGTGCGCCGGTCCGCGCGAGGTAGCGCTCGAGATCCTCCCCCTCGATGTATTCGAGGACGAGGCAGCAGCGCCCGTCCTGGAGGAAGAAGTCGTAGACCTCGGGGATAGCCGGATGGCGCAGTGTGGCGAGGAGACTCGCCTCGCGCTCGAAGGCAGCGTGCTGCAGCTGAGCGAGAGTTGGATCCTCACTGGCTCGCATGACTTTGATGGCGCAGAGGCGGTCGATCCGCGGAAAGTGTTCGTCGCGTGCGAGATAGACGGTGCTCATGCCGCCCTGTGCGAGCCGGCGCAGGATGCGGTAGCGAGCGGCGAGGAGCGTACCTTCCATCGGTTCTCTACCGTGCACGCTGCTCTGCAATGCGTTTCCCTCCACGGGTTATAATCGGCGGCCGGACAACGGCTTTGCAGTGGCAGGACGGCGACGCATGACGCAACTGGCCGGCGAGTCGGAACGATGGGCAGTCTCAGAGGGCCGGGACGTCCGACGGCGCTCTCTTCTGTGGGATGTCGCGGAAACGCTGCTCATCGCGCTCGTCCTCTTCGTGGCGATTCGGGGCATTGTCCTCAATTATCGGGTCGACGGCTCGAGCATGGAGCCGACGCTCCACAACGGTGAGATGCTGATCGTCAATCGCCGGGCTTACATGAGCCTGCCGCTGGGGCAATGGTTGTCGTGGGTACCGGGAGTTTCCGTCGATCCGACATGGCGGTGGTATCCGTTCGGCCAACCGCGTCGGGGCGACATCGTCGTCTTTCGGCCGCCCAATGGTGGTCACGAACCGTACGTCAAGCGTATCATCGCTTTGCCGGGTGAACATGTGGAGATTCGGGACGGATTCGTCTACATCGACGGGAGGCGTCTCGTCGAGCCGTATCTGACCGAGCCGACGACATGGCGTGGGATGACGTTGAATCACGAGTACGTCGTCGAGCCAGGGCATGTTTTCGTCATGGGAGATAATCGCAACAACTCGAGCGATTCTCGTGTCTTCGGAGCCATTCCGATGTCGTCGATCATCGGCAAGGCCTGGCTCACCTATTGGCCGCCGCAGGAGGCGAAAATTCTGAGTGCTCCGGCGTACGCCTTGGAGTGACGGTGAGAGCGGTGTAGAATGGGAGTTGACGCAATCAGGACAAGCGGGCGGTGGCGCCGGGGAACGCCCTGTACGAAAACCTGAGCGTGCCGAAGGAAGGTGCAGGGTATGATCGAGACGGTCGTCGATAGCATTCGAGTCAGTCTAGTGACACAGCATCGAGTGGTCCTCTTGAAGGAGGTCCACGGGGATCGGCATTTACCGATCTGGATCGGCCCCTTCGAAGCCGAGGCGATCGCCATGGCGCTGCAGGGGATGAAGCCGGCTCGCCCGCTGCCCTACGACCTCTTGCGAACCGTGATCGACGAACTCGGTGCCGAAATCCGCGAGGTGGCGGTGACCGATCTTTCCCAGGAAATCTTCTACGCGCGGATCATCTTGTCGGTCAACGGCCGCACGATCGAAATCGACAGCCGGCCGAGCGATGCGATCGCACTCGCGGTGCGCGCGAAGGTACCGATCTATGTGGATGAATCGGTGATGGATCGGGCTGGAGTTCGCCTCGAGGCGGAAGAGGAAACGGAGAGCGAGGCGGAGCCGCCCGAGATCGAGCGCATCGAGTCGGAAGAGCAGATTTCGGAGGCCGATCTCTCGGTGTTCCGCGAGGTGATCGAGTCGCTGGATCTGGACGACCTGGATAAGAAGTAGGCTGACGATGGATGCGCGTTGGGAGAAAGTCCGGGCGATCGTCTTGAACATGGTGGAGCGGTGTGCCGTCTGCGGCCAGCGCTTCAGTGTGGAGGATCTGCACGCGCTGGGGCGGTCGCGATCGACCTGGGCGTTTCGCCTGACCTGTCAGTTTTGCGGGGCCTCGAGCTTGATCGCTGCGGTGATCGACGAGGAGCAGCTCCGCGAGGCTCGGATCCCCGAGCGCGCTGAGCCGGTTACCGAACGGGACGTCGAAGAGATCCGCGCCTTCCTGGAGCACTTCGACGGGGACTTCCAGCGGTTGTTCGGGTATAGCGGCGGAGGCTCGCCGTCGTGGAGCGAGTGAGCGAGGCACGTCGTCAGCTGGTGCTCGCTCGCCGTCGGCGCCACTCGCGCTCGATCATATCCTCGGGAAACCGCACGAGTTCGTGAGCCATCGACGGACAACGGAGATTGTGCTGGTCGATCTTCCGGTTGATCGCCCGCGCCAGTTCGCGGTACCGCCAGGCGAGCCGGCGGAGCAGTGCCGCTTGGGCAGGATCGTCCGGATCGGCCGTTTCGACAGCCTGCCAGTATTCGTCCCAGGCGCGGCGGACGAGCTCGCGCTCTTGGTAAATTTCCTTACGTAACTGGAGCCAGTCGGGAAGGAGTTCATGCTTTTTGAGGAGGCGGTGCGCCGCCCACGCCTCGTGCATGGGTTCGTCGTCCGGTGGCAACGGCCGCCCCTCGCCGGGAAGGTTACGAAAGGCGCCGCGTTCCTGTGCCTCTCGGAGCCGTTCTTCAACGAGTCGATCGAGCCAGAACATGCCTCCTCCATCTGCGTGATAGTCTACCGCGTCGGACTCGGGAGAGGTGGCAGTATACTGACCGGTGGGGCAGCAGAGGTGGAAGGATCTGAGCAGTGGTGTCGAAAGCGGTAGCTGGGCAGCCGATCGATCTCGAACCGCTCCGGGTGATCTTGCAGGAGCGTTTTCGTCCGCGGGATCACGAGGAAGCGCTGGAGCTGATCGTCGGTGCGTGTCAAGAAGCGCAGCGACTCTACGGGTGGGTGCCACCGGAAGCCGCTGAACTCATCGCGGACCATCTCGGCGTCACGATCAATCGCGTGTACGGCTTGCTAACGTTCTATGCGGACTTTCGCACGCGTCCGCCAGGCCGTCACTTTCTGTGGCTCTGTTACGGTGCCGCCTGTTACGTGGCGGGAGCGCACCGGTTGCTCGAACTCTTGCGAAGCCGATACCGTATGGACGACCAGGGAGATCTTCCGGACGGAGTACTGAGCGTCAACGTGTTCAACGGTTGTCTGGGGGTATGCGATTTGGCTCCAGTGGGTCAGCTGGATCATCACGAGTATGTGGGGGGCTTGGATCCTGACGGACTCCGCGGGTTGATCGAGCGCTTGCGGCGCGAGGGATGAGCGGAGGAATGGTGATGGCGTTGCTCAGCGATCGGAGCGCATTCGAGGCGTACGCGGCAGAGGCGCGGACGAAGTGGGAGCGGCTCTGGGAGAGCGACCAGTGGGTGATCTCGGTCGGTCTCAGCGAGTGCAGCATCGCGAAGGGGGCGCTGGAGACGTATCGCCACCTCGAGTTGCTGCTCTCGGGACGACATATCCCTGCAGTGCTCAGACGGGTAGGGTGCGCGGGTTGGTGCTTCGCGGAGCCGTTCGTCGAGGTCAAGCTGCCTGATAGTCCGCCCATCGTGTACGGCTGGATCACGACTGATCGCGTCCCGGAGCTCATCGAGGGGCTTCGTCGCGGGGATCTTCACGCGGAATGGGCTCTGGGTGTGCGCGCTGACGAGCCGTGGCAAGGCGTCCCGCCGCTCGGTGAGCACCCGTTCTTGCGGCTCCAGCACCGATTGTTGTTCGAGCATGCTGGCGTTATCGATCCTGAGTCGATCGAGGACTATATCGCAGTCGGTGGCTACCGCGCTTTTCTGAAAGCATTGTTCGAGATGACCCCAGAGGAAGTGGTCGCGGAAGTGAAGGCGTCCAACCTGCGCGGACGGGGCGGCGCAGGTTTTCCGGCCGGTATCAAGTGGGAAAGTGGCCGGCGCACTCCGGCATGGCCGAAGTACGTCGTCGTCAACAGTCACGAAGGTGAACCCAACGTCTTCAAGGACCGCCGGCTGCTGGAGACGAATCCGCATCTCGTTTTGGAAGGACTCCTCATCGGGTGCTACGCCCTGGAGACGCCCTACGGATACAACTTCATCGGGGGCGAACATGCCCTCGCGCTGCGCCGTTTCCAGCGAGCGGTGGAACAGGCGTACGAAATCGGGCTGCTCGGGGACAACATTCTCGGTACCGGCTTCTCGTGTCATGTTCGCGTCCGAACGGGTGGCGGTGCCTATATCTGCGGCGAGGGGTCTGCCCTCATGTACGCCATCATGGGGCAGCGTGGACAACCCCGCACCAAGCCACCGCGGTCGGTCGAGGAGGGGCTGTGGCGGAGGCCAACCGTATTGAACAACGCTGAGACGTTCGCCTGTGTGCCGGGCATCGTTCGCAATGGGGGAAGCTGGTTCGCCGGTCTCGGCACTAAGGAGAGCAGCGGGACCAAGCTGATCACGATGCAGGGCCCTGTGCGGTATCTGGGCGTCGCTGAGGTCGAACTCGGCCTGACGATGAGACAACTGATCTTCGACGTGTTCGGTGGCATGCGGCCTGGCTATCGGTTCAAAGGAGTGCAGACCGGTGGTGTTTCTGCTGGGCCGCTCAGGGAGGAAGAGTTGGATGTGCCCGTCGACTTCGACTCGCTGACCCCGCTGGGGGCGATGCTCGGGTCAGGCGGTTTCGTCGTCTTCGACGATTCTGTGTGCGCCGTCGACTTCGCTCGTTATCTCGTTGCCTTCAGTCGTTACGAGTCGTGCGGAAAGTGCACGCCGTGCCGTCTCGGGACTCCTGCCTTGGTCGAAATCCTGGATCGTATTCGGAACGGATACGGACGCCCGGAGGACCTCGATATCATTCAGTACGCGAGTAAACACATCATCGAGCTCTCGCTCTGCGGGTTAGGCCAGGTCGCGCCGATGCCGCTGCTCGGTATGCTCGAACGCTTCCGCGAGGAGTTCATCGAACACATTACCGAACGTCGGTGTCGAGCGGGAGTGTGTCCGCTGGGTGTTCCAGCGGCGGTCTGACCGAGGCCGACGGGGGAGCCGCGGTGCCACCGCTGCTCCCCCGTCTTCGGACGAGTCGCTCCATTACTGCAGCGAAACGCTTTGTCCGCGGCCAGTCTCACGCGCCCGGCGCACCGCTTCTGCAGCGACCGCCAGGTCTTGGACCGCGTTGCCGACGGACTTGAACAGGGTGACCTGCTCGGGGGATGTTCGTCCAGGCTTGCGACCGTCCACGATCTCTCCCAGTTCCGTGCGGATGTGGGCTTCGTCGATGAGACCCGCCTGCAACGGCTTGATGAGGTCACCTGCCTCGGCGAGCGCCGCGGGAACTGAATCGACGACGACGTAGGCGCGAGCGACTGTTTCCGGCGGTATCTCTTGCATCTCCGGGGTAAAGGCGCCGATAGCGTTGATGTGCACCCCATCGGGGAGTAGCGCGTCGGGAAAGAGCGGTGCGCGCGCCGTCGTCGCGGTACAGATCACGTCGACTCCGGGGAGCACGCTCTCGATCGCATCGACCACGATGACCTGCGCACGCAGGTCGGGCACGAGCTCCCGGAGACGCTCGGCAAAGGTCTCGCTGGCGCGGCGGTGGCGGTCATAGACGTAAATCGTCTCGATCGGTCGCACGGAGAGGACCGCCCAGGCTTGAGTGGGACCTTGCGCACCGGCGCCGATGACGAGCAGAGTGCGGGCGTCCGGTCGTGCGAGCAGGTCGGTCGCGGCGCCGGAAGCGGCACCGGTGCGCAGGGCCGTGAGGTAGGTGCCGTCCAATAGCGCGGTCGGTTCGCCGGTTTCCGGGGAAACCGAGAGGACGGCGGCGTGGATGGTCGGCTTCCCATAACGATCAGGATTTTCCGGAAACACCGAGACGACTTTCAACCCTAGACCGTGGAGAGAGGGGACGAATGCCGGCATGAAGAGCGTCGTGCCGGGGCCATCGGGAATCTCGATCGGCGTGCGTAGCGGGGCCTGGGCCGCACCGCGCGAAAGATCACGGAAGGCGCGCTTGACCAGGTCGATCGCATCCTTCATCGGGACCAGATCGTAGACATCGCGGCGCGTGAGTACCAGCATGGCGGCTCGTCCTCTCCCATCGCCTATCGCGTCACCAGGCGCAGTGTAACATGCGCTCGACGCGGAAGGGCAGACACAGGTGCAGCGTGTCTGTGCACCACGCCTCGTGGTGCGAAAGGCCTTGACGGGCCGAGACGCGTGTGATAGAAATACAGCGCGAACAACTGAAGAGCGGTCCCCGATAGCTCAACGGTAGAGCAGGCGGCTGTTAACCGCAAGGTTGCAGGTTCGAATCCTGCTCGGGGAGCGGTAAAGCCACCGGAATACCGGTGGCTTTTCTCGTTGGCCACTCGGTGTGGAGGTCGTTTCCGACGATGACTGTAGCCGCTACAATCCCCCGGGAGGTCGGACACAGACACGGAGGAGTACGAACGTGCGCGTCGCGGTGACCCGGAAGATCCCACAGCGCGGGATCGAGGTGCTCGAGCACGCCGGCTTCGAGGTCTCGGTTTGGCCGGGAGCGCTTCCGCCGACCCCGGCAGAGCTCAGGGAGTTCGCTGCTGAGGCTGACGGGTTGTTGACGCTCCTCACGGAACGTATCGATGCAGCGCTGCTCGATGCCCTACCGCGACTGCGAGTGGTCAGCAATATGGCTGTCGGATACGACAATATCGATGTGGCAGCGTGTACTGCGCGCGGTGTGGTGGTCTGCATCACTCCTGATGTGCTGACGGAAACGACGGCTGACTTCACCTGGGCTTTGATCCTCGCGGTCGCGCGACGCGTGTGCGAGGCGCGAGAATCGGTCGAGCGTGGGGAATGGAGAACGTGGGAGCCGCTCGGCTTCCTCGGCAAAGACCTACACGGTGCGACGCTCGGGGTCATCGGCTGTGGACGCATCGGACAAGCGGTGGCACGTCGGGCGGCGGGATTCGCGATGCGTGTCCTCTACACGGATCGTCAGCGGTTGGACGCGCAGCGTGAGCAGGAACTGGCGGCAACCTACGTCTCGTTGGACGAACTCTTGATCCAGAGCGACATCGTGACCGTACACGTTCCCTTGACCTCCGAAACGCGTCACCTCATCGGAGCACGCGAGCTCGCGTTGATCAAGCCGTCGGCTATCCTGATCAATACGGCGCGCGGCGGGGTGGTCGATACTGCAGCGCTGGTCGAGGCACTCGCGGCTGGTCGGCTTTGGGGTGCGGGGTTGGACGTGACCGACCCCGAGCCGCTACCGGCTGACCACCCGCTCCTTCGGTTCAAGAACGTCATCGTGACACCCCACATCGCGAGCGCCAGCGAAACGACCCGACAGCGCATGGCGGAACTCGCTGCGCACAACCTTGTGTGCGCCTTACGAGGAGAGCGTCCGCCGCGTGCACTCAATTGGGACGAGGTTCACCAGGGGAGAAGGTAACGTGCGGCGGGTCGTGGTCACAGGCATCGGAATCGTTTCCCCCCTCGGCAACGATCCTGACCGAGTGTGGCGAGCGCTGGTGCAGGGCGAGTCAGGAACCGCAACGATCCAGCGGATCGACGCACACGATCTACCCAGTCGGATCGCGGGGGAAGTCCGGGACTTCGATCCAGCACGGTATCTGCCAGCCAAGGAGGCACGCAGGACGGATCGGTTCATCCAATTCGCCGTAGCGGCGACCAAGGAGGCGCTGCGCGCGGCCCAGCTTGAGATCACCGAAAGTATCGCGGAACGAACTGCGGTGTTGATCGGCTCGGCGCTCGGTGGGGTAGAAACCTTCGAGGCCGGAGTGGAAACGCTACGCGAGCGCGGAGCGGGTAAGGTGAGCCCGTTCTTGATCCCGATGTTCCTGGCCGATATGGCTGGTGGCTACGTCGCGATCGAAACCGGCGCCAAAGGCCCCAACTTTGCAACCTTGTCGGCGTGCGCGAGCGGCGCGAATGCCATCGGTGAGGGAATGCGGATGGTTCGCGAGGGACGAGCGGATATCGTCATCGCGGGTGGTACAGAGGCGCCGCTGACGAGAACGGTCGTGGCGGGGTTCGCTGCCCTCCAGGCGCTTTCGCGGCGGAACGATGAACCGCAAACGGCGAGTCGTCCTTTCGACAAGACGCGCGACGGCTTCGTCATCGCGGAGGGCGCGGCGGTTTTGATCCTCGAGGCCGAGGAAGTCGCACGCGGGCGTGGGGCGCCGATCCTGGCTGAAGTACTGGGGTACGGTACGACGGCGGACGCGTACCACATCGTTCAGCCCTGTGCTGACGGTGCCGGAGCAGTGAGCGCGATGCTCCATGCGCTCGAGGATGCCGGGATCGGCACTGCCGACATCGACTATGTGAACGCGCACGGTACGAGCACGCCTCTCAACGATATCGCGGAAACGATAGCGTTGAAGCGTGTCTTCGGCGATGCGCGGCACGTTCCACCGGTGAGTTCGACGAAAGCGCTCACTGGTCATTTGTTGGGTGCTGCTGGTGCGCTGGAAGCAGCGATTTGTGTTTTGGCATTACAGCGACAGATCATTCCGCCGACATGGCATCTTCGGGTGCCGGATCCCGAGTGTGACCTCGACTACGTGCCGAACGAACCGCGTCCGGCGCGTCTACGCTACGTCATGACGAACGCCTTCGGGTTCGGTGGTCACAACGCTGTGCTGGTGCTCGGGCGTCACCCTGGAGCGTAAATCGACACCGCACCGGCGGAGCGCCGGTGCGAATGCCACTGGGCTCGACGGACACGACTCTTCGGTGCGACCCGGCAGGCTCGTGACGACGAGACTCTCAATCGAGATAACCGCGCAGGAAGCGACTGCAACTGGGATGTCGGAGCTTCCTGAGCGCCTTCGCTTCGATTTGGCGGATGCGTTCCCGAGTGATGCCGAACTCGCGCCCGACCTCCTCCAGGGTACGGAATTGGCCGTCTTCGAGCCCGTAGCGGAGCACGATGATGCGACGTTCGCGTTCGGTCAGGCGACTCAAGGCCTCTTCGATCTGCTGTCGGAGCATTTGCTGAGCCGCGATGTCGAGCGGGGCTGGCTGGGTATCGTCCTCGATGAAATCACCGAGGAACGCGTCCCCGTCCGGTCCTACCGGGGCTTCGAGTGAGACAGGGAGGCGCGCTGCCTCGAGGATCTGGCGGATCTTTTCCTCCGACATGTCGAGAGCGCGGGCAATCTCCAGCTGGGTCGGTTCGCGTTCGAAAATTTGCTGGAGGCGGTGGCTCATCTTCTTGATGCGATTGATCGTCTCACCGACGTGGACGGGGAGACGGATGGTACGCGACTGGTCGGAGATCGCGCGGGTGATGGCTTGCCGGATCCACCAGGTAGCGTAGGTGGAGAACTTGTAGCCGCGCTTGTAGTCGAACTTTTCGGTCGCTTTCATCAATCCGATGTTGCCTTCTTGAATCAGGTCGAGGAAAGAGAGACCGCGCCCGACGTACTTCTTGGCCACGCTGACCACCAGGCGGAGATTGGCTTGGATGAGGTGCGCGCGAGCGCGTTCGCCGTCTTCCTTATCGGCGAGCAAGGCCAAGCGCTCCTCTTCGGACGAGTAGTCACCACGCTGGAGGCGGGCTTGGGCGACTTTTCCACGCTCGATGCGTTGGGCTAGCCACACTTCCTCTTGGGGGGTGAGGAGCGCCGTCTCACCGATTTCGTGGAGATAGAGACGGACAGTATCGCTGGTACTGAGGCCGTCGTCGGATTCGGATCGTTCATGGAGTTCGCGGAGCCTGCGGTTGAGGAGAGAAGGACGACGTCCGGGGAGGTCGAGGTCGTCATCCAGGTCGTCGAGTTCGCTTGGGCTACTCAGATCGTCATCGGGTAGAGAGGGGAATGAATGCTCGCTGTGCAGAAGGTTGTCGGCCATACCGTCGAGGGCATGCAGATCCATCGAATCCATGACCAGACCCCCACTCACCGGTCGGTGATCAACTCCGCTCGAAAGGGCGACGAACGCGGAAAACCGTTCCTGGCGAGCGGTTCTGGCGAGTCTCGTTCGCCTCGCACTCGCGATCCTTTCCTTCGGCTGGAATCCGGCGATACTCGTCGTATGTCCGGATGAAGTATACAGCGATTTTGTTATCATTTCAAGCGATTGTCGACGAAGGGCGACTGCTGTTCTGTTCGAAATGTCGGAAACGGCACTCACGCGGAGCGAAGGAAGCCTGTGCGCGTCCTGGGGATCGATCCTGGCACTGCTCTTCTCGGCTACGGCGTGGTCACCGGCACGGATCGACCGGAGGCGTTGACTTACGGGGTGATCCGTACCGATGTGGGAACACCTCTTGAACTCCGACTGGTCCAGCTCTACGAGGCGCTGGCTTCGCTCATGGACGAGTGGCGTCCGGACGTCGTGGCGCTGGAGCAACTCTTCTTCGCCAGGAACGTCACGACGGCGCTCTCGGTGGGGCAAGCCCGTGGCGTAGTCCTCCTTTTGTGCGGGCAGCGCGGCCTGCCCGTCGCCGAATACACCCCTGCGCAGGTCAAACAAGCCGTAGGTGGTTACGGGCGTGCTGGTAAACGGCAGATGCAAGAGATGGTACGCTTGCTGCTCGGCTTGCCCAGCATTCCACAGCCGGACGATGCGGCGGATGCTCTGGCTATCGCGCTCTGTCACCTGCAGCATGCACTCGCGCCGTGGAGCCGCGCAGCGGTGCAGCCTGACCGATGACGAGGAAGCGCATCCGAGCCGACGAGTTGCTCGTGGCGAGAGGGCTGGCGGCGTCGCGGAGCCAAGCGCGGGCCCTCATCATGGCTGGCCGGGTGTGGGTCGGCGACGCGCGTGTCGAGAAGGCAGGCGAACTCCTCCCACAGGACGCTCAGCTGCGGCTGACTGAAGAACCACGATACGTCAGCCGAGGCGGGGAGAAGCTGGCGCACGCGCTCCGCGCTTTCGGTTTGGACGTCCGTGGGTGGGTCTGTGCGGACTTCGGTGCGTCCACCGGTGGGTTCACCGATGCCCTTCTCCAGCACGGTGCCAGCCGTGTGTACGCGATCGACGTCGGCTACGGACAACTACACTACCGCTTGCGCAACGATCCGCGCGTCGTCGTTATGGAGCGCACGAATGTCCGCTATCTCGAGGCGCTGCCGGAGCCGATGGACCTCGTAACGATCGACGTCTCGTTCATTTCGCTCCGCCTCGTGCTGCCGGCAGCCTGGCGGGTGTTGCGGTCTGGAGGATACGTGATCGCTCTCGTCAAGCCCCAGTTCGAGGCTGGCCGGGGCAAAGTGGGTAAAGGAGGAGTGGTTCGCGATCCAGCGGTGCATCGTGAGGTGCTCGAGCGCGTCATCGCGAGCGCGCTGGAGATCGGTTTTGCAGTGCTGGCGCTCGAGCGATCACCGATCACCGGCGCGGAAGGCAACGTCGAGTTCCTGCTACTCTTGCAGAAGGATGGGGCGTATGCAGACGACCCGCAAGGGCTGATCGCACGAGTCTTGAAGGAAACGACCGATGGATGAAGCGATGTTCCGGGATCCGTTCGCCGCGCTGCGGGCGGCTCTCGCGGGCGCGGAGCTTCCGGGTCGCTCCAACCTGGGTGTGTGGATCGATCCTGGGCGCGAGGAACGGGCTGGCGTTCCAGAAGTGATCCTGGCTGAAGGGAAGTCGGACGAGCAACTCGAGACGAGCGTGAGGTTGTTGCTCGAGAGCCGCGGCCGGGTGCTGGTCAGTCGCATCTCCCCGGAGCGGTGGGCCCTGCTGCGCTCGCGTTTCCCCGGTGTAGAAACGCGCATGGGAGCGCGGACAGGCGTATTGTGGCGGCAAGGTGTCTTACCGCAACCGACTGGCGGAAGGGTCGGCGTGCTGACAGCGGGAGCAGCTGACCTCCCGGCAGCAGAGGAAGCTGCCTTCGTCGCCGAGGAGCTCGGGTGCGCCGTGCGCCTCGTGGCGGATGTGGGAGTTGCGGGTCTGCACCGGCTGGTTCCGGCCTTGGCGGAACTGGTCCTGGAATGGGATGCGGATGTCCTGATCGTCGCTGCCGGGATGGATGGAGTATTACCGACAGTCGTAGCAGGTCTCGTCGACGTCCCGGTCATCGGGCTACCGACGCCCATCGGCTATGGGTTCGCCGGGGGTGGCGTGGCAGCCCTGCAGAGCATGCTTCAGACATGTGCTCCTGGTTTGGTCGTCGTGAACATCGACAACGGTGTCGGCGCTGGAACCGCCGCTGCGAAAATCGCGAACCGGTGCGCAGCTCAACGACGATCTGGATCCGCGAGTTCCGTCGCGGCGTACGAGGCCAAGCGTCGAGCGAGTTCACGATAGATGGCGCGCTCCTTGGACAGGGGGTTGGACGTACCGCTATCGGCGGCTGCGATCTGCAAGACGAGTTCCTGCAAAATGCTGAGGCAACGCCCGCGCACGCGCGCTTCGAGGAAGCGGATTTCCCGAGAGCGGCGCCGTTCCTGCAGGATGCCGGCGTCGGCGAGTCGGTCGCGGAGGGTCAGCAAGGCATCGACGAGCTCAGCGATACCTGTTCCTTCGGTCGCTACCGTGCGCACGATCGTCGGCGTTGCCGCGGACGGAGCGGAAACGAGACGGAAATAGGCCGAGACTTCACGGACGAGTTCCTCTGCGCCCGGCCGGTCTGCCTTGTTGACGACGAGGACATCGGCGAGTTCGAGCGCGCCGGCCTTGAGGAGTTGCACGCCGTCGCCGAGTCCGGGAGCGAGCACGAGGACGACAGCGTCGGCCATCGCCAACAGCGGTGTCGCTTCCTGGCCAGCGCCGACGGTTTCGAGGAGGACCAGATCGAAGCCGTAGAGTTCGAACAAGGCAAGCAGGGCAGGGAGGGCAGTCGTTCCCGCGCCGCCGGGATCGCGGGCAGCGACGGAGCGGACGAAGACATTGGGGTGATGCGCTGCGTCGAGCATGCGGATACGGTCGCCGAGGAGAGCGCCACCGGTGAGTGGGCTGGCGGGGTCGAAGGCGATGACCCCGCACGACATATCCCCTCGGCTGCAGGCCTCGGCAACACGACCCACCAACGTGCTCTTACCCGCACCGGGAGGTCCCGTCACCGCAACCACAAACCCCTTACCGCCCGTAGCAGTGTCCCTCAACGGCCACCGATCAGGATCCCGCTCGAGGAGCGAGAAGGCCCTTGCCAGCGCACCGCGATCTCGAGAGCGGACGCGGTCCAGTAGCGCCGCCAGAGTGCTATCGACCGTCATGCTCGCAGGCCTGTCCTCGAATGCCGCTCAGACACCGCATGTTCGATGTACTCGATGATCGCCGAGAGCGGCGTACCAGGTCCGAACACCTCATGGACTCCTCGCTCTTTGAGAAACGGCACATCCTCTTGCGGGATGATGCCGCCCACCAAGACGAGGACATCGTCCTTGCCCGCATCGCGGAGCGCCCGGATCACCTCAGGGACGAGCTGGTTGTGCGCGCCCGACAGAATGCTCAGTCCGACCACGTCCACGTCTTCGTCGACCGCAGTACGCGCGATCGACTCGGGCGTCTGGAAGAGGCCGGTGTAGATCACCTCCATGCCAGCATCGCGCAGCGCACGAGCGAGCACTTTCGCACCGCGGTCGTGCCCATCGAGTCCGGGTTTGGCGATCAGCACTCGGATGCGTCGATCGTTCATCTCAGCCCACCCGCTCTCAGTAGTGCAGTCCTCGCCGTAGCGGTTCTTGTTCTCGGACTTTGATCGTCTGCATGAGGGTCACGCTATCCGCGGCTTCCTGCAACGCTGGTGTCGCCGAGCGTCCTGTCAGGACGATGTCGGTCCAGGGTGCTGCTCCTTCGACGAGTTCGAGGATGGTCTTGTCCTCGACCATCCCCTCGTCGACCAGCGTCAGTAGTCCATCGAGAATGAGGATGTTCGTTACCCGAAACTGCACATGCTGCCTGGCCTCGCGGAGCGCCGCTTGCAGACGCTCGGGCGAGATCGCCGGCCCGCGCAGCTCCTCGGGACGCGTCCGAATATCGATCATGCCGTACTGGGAAAGGGTGACGCCGGTCAAAAAGGAGACCGCAGCGACTTCCCCGCGTTCCCGACCAGTCTTCAGGAATTCGATGATGTGGACGCGCAGCCCATGCCCCGCTCCTCGGAGCGCGATCCCGAGCGCGGCATCCGATGTGCGCCGCTCATCGCCGACCAGTAGCATAAGATAACCTCGTTGACTCTGGTCTCCGGTCATCTCTCTCCCCCATCTTCGTCGTTACCCATCGAGGAACGAGCAATGGTTTGCTCTGGACTCTCGTCGTCGTTCCCCTCGCAATTGTCGTCGGCGACCGCCTCACGGGGCAACCGTCGTTTCCTCGCTGGCGATACGCAAACCGTTGAAGCGGTTCATGGCGGTGACGAGTCCTTCCCGGAACCAGGTGAGCGCGGCATCGGCTGCGACCTCAGCGACACGCTCAGCGAGCGGTTTTTCTTCCTGGGTGAATGGTTCGAGGACGTACGACCTGCCACGCGTCCGGTCAGGAGGTCGCCCGATCCCGATCCGCAAGCGAGCGAAGCGATCACTCCCGAGCTCGGTGATCACTGACTCGACCCCGTGATGACCCGCTGCACTACCCCCGAGCCGTAAGCGGAGAGTGCCGAGGGGCAGATCCATGTCGTCGTGTGCGACGAGGAGACGGTCCAACGGGAGTTTGTACCATTGGACGACCTGCCGCACCGATCGGCCACTCGAGTTCATGTAGGTCAATGGCTTGAGAAGCATCAGCGTTCGGTCGTTTTCCGCGATGCTGGCAAACTCTCCCTCGAAACGCCGTTCGAACGTACTCACCCCGCAACGTCGCGCCAAACGATCGATCACCCAGAAGCCGATGTTGTGACGAGTCTCTGTGTAGCGAGAGCCTGGGTTCCCCAAACCGACGATGAGCCATCGATCACCGGACATCGCTCAGCGCCTCTCGGTATACCTGCAGCGTCTCTTCGGCGGCCCGCTGCCAGGAAAAACATTGTGCTCGCCTCTTCCCCGCCTGCGCCAGAGTCGCTCGCCTCGCCTCGTCCTCCACGAGCGTATAGATCGCTTCCGCGAGGGCTTCGGCCGTGCGCTGGTAGACGAGGAAGCCGACATCGGCGAGGACTTCCGGCAACGCCCCGACTGCGAAGGCTACCACGGGCAAACCGGCGGCGAGCGCTTCCGCTGCGGGAAAGCAAAAACCTTCGTCACGACTTGCAACCACCAAAAGGGTGCTCGTGGCATAGAGCGCACGCAAGAGGTCGTCGTCGACGTCAGTGAGCCAGCGGAGCCACCCCTGTGCCTCCGCCTGCTGTAGACGCGCCTCCAGATGCTCTGTCTTCCAGCCCCGCTGGCCCACGACCACCAATAAGGGCGGCGGATCCAGCCAGTCACGCACGATCCGCAGCGCATCGAGCAAAAGGTCGTATCCCTTTCTCGGTTCGATCGTCCCGACAGCGAGAAGAAGGGGCCGCTCGCCGAGGTCTCCGAGCGCCGCTCTCGCGAGGTCGCGGGCATGCGGGAGAGGCCCGAACCAGCGGTGATCGATGCCGTGATAGACGACGCGAAGCCGGTCGCTGAGGTGAGGGCGATACTCGAGTAGGCGCATCGCCGTGTACTGCGAGACGGTGATGACCACGTCGGCCCTATCGGCCGATGCCAGCGTACGAGAGTAGTATCGGAGCGCCGCCGGATCGAGCTCGTCGGGCGCATCGAGAAAAGCGAGATCGTGAATGGTCACGACGCAGCGGACGCTCCTGGGCAGCCACGGTAGGACGAAATCGGTCGCATGGAACAGTGCGACACGGTGACGCACGAGCTCCCAGCCGAGTGTCCAGTGTTCGAGCCCATGGTGCGGCGGGGTCCAGCAGCGCAAGACCGGAAAGGCAGGCGCTGAGAGCCCTCGGTTGGCGAGCACGCGAAAGGTCGCCGGAAATGGCTGCTCACATCGAGCGAGGTGGTGTGCGAGAGCACGCGTCAAAGACTCGATGTAGCGGGCGATTCCCCCACGACGATAGCCGAGGAGGCGTCCATCGATAGCGATCGTCGGCTGGCGTCCCACGCTGCCTCCCGACCGGACCGAGTTATAACGGTTATACTTCCCGTCGAGGAACGACGCTTCCGGACAGCGGAAGGCCGCAAGGCTGTTTTCGCAGAGTGACGAGGGAGAGCCATGGACTTCTTCGGCATGGGCATTCCCGAACTCCTCGTGATCCTGATGCTCGCACTCATCCTGTTTGGGCCGGGTAAGTTGCCGGAGATCATGCAAGGGATCGGTCGTGCCGTGCGCGAGTTCCGCGCCGCGACGCGCGAGCTGACGAGCGAGTTCGAACAGGCGTTCCGCGAGGTACAGAGTACGACTGCCGAGGTCACATCATCCGTTCTCACCGTGCAGGAGGAGACAAAAGCAGCGTTAGGTGAAGTTGCCTCAGCGACCCAAGAGGTGACGCGCCAGGTGAACTCGGTCGCCGCTGACCAGGCACCAGCGCCGGTGACGACCCCCGCAGCCACGATTCCAAGCCGTAGTGTGACAACTCCCGGCGATAATGCATCCCCGGCCGCGCAGGTGACTACAGTCGTGAACGGTCGCCGGGAAGCGTCGAAGGACGATCCGTTGGCCGATCTGATCGGCCTGGACGTCCTCATCCACGAAGCGGTGCCGAGCAAAGCGGTTACGAGCGACTCTTCGGACCCCTGGGAGCAGTGACAGCTTTCTTGCGTGCGATCCACAGGAGGAGCTTCCCCGAGGGATGCTCGAGGTATTGCCACTGTCCAGGCAAGTCGGGTCGACTGAAATCCAGCCCAGGCAAGAACTCCTGCCTAGCCGAACCATGATGTGACCCTAAGATTCGCTGCAGCAACGGAGCACACGGCCGGATCCACCAGGGATAGGCTTTGGGCTGCACGGAGACCAGCGCAACGTAGACACCCTCAGCACGCAGGACGCGTGCGATTTCTCGGTGAGTCATCTCTTCGAGAAAGACAGCAGTCGGGAACGTCATGACGATGGCATCGACCGCATCGGTGCGCAGCGGCAGCGAACGAGCGTCGCCACACACCAGCCGGATCCGTGAGGCACTCTCGTCCCCACGCAGGCGGCGGCGGGCGAGGCGAAGCATCGACCGGGATCGATCGATCCCGATGACCGTTTTCCCGGTGCTCGCCAGCTCTCTCGCCAGGTCGCCGGGACCACACCCGAGGTCGACGACGATACGGGAATCGCGGCACCAGGGAAGGACGGCACGCTGCCAGGATCCCCAGTGGTCGCCGAAGAAGACACCTGTCAATACGGGATAGAGAGGGGCTAGCGGGCCGTAAAACAGCTCCAAGACGCGAAGGTAGAGCCGACGCCACACCATCGTACGCCAGACTCCTCGCGCCGCTCAGGATGGTCAGCACGACCGAGCGGTTCGTTGGCGCTCTGCCTCGTTGGCAGCGAGCGATGCGACAGAGTATACCGGTACGACGATGAGCCGTGGTGCCTGCACCACGGTACGACGGGGTCGCAATGACGGTCTTCGCCATCGTGCACCGCGACAGCACGACGTTCGCGCGCAGCGGGGTGCTCCGGACACGCCGCGGTCCTGTGCGGACGCCTGCCTTCATGCCCGTCGGGACACAGGCGACGGTCAAATCCCTCACGCCGGAAGAGATACGAGCGACGGGCAGCGAGATCGTGCTCGCGAACACCTATCACCTTCTGCTGCGTCCGGGTCCCGCGGTCTTCGAAGCGGTCGGTGACCTGCATACCTTCATGGGCTGGGATGGCCCCGTCCTGACCGATTCGGGAGGTTTCCAAGTCTACAGCCTGGCCAAGCTCCGCACCGTGAGCGAGCGAGGTGTGACCTTCCGATCTCACATCGATGGGTCGTTGCACGAGTTGACTCCGGAGCGGGTGATCGACCTCCAGCTCGTGTTCGGATCCGACATCATGATGCCTCTGGACGATGTCGTCGGGTTCGGTGAGCCGGAGGCTCGCCAACGCGAGGCCATGGAGCGTACTCACCGCTGGCTCTTGCGGGCCGTAGACTATTTCGAGCATCGAGTCGAGACTGTCCTACGGGAATCCAGACCACTCCTGTTCGGCATCGCCCAAGGGGGATTCGCGGTCGAACGGCGCCACCAAAGTGCGGCATTCGTCGCCGACTTGCCCGTCGATGGCATCGCGATCGGTGGGTTGAGCGTCGGGGAGCCGAAAGAGGTGTTCTCGGAGATGTTGCGCGCGAGCCTCGAAGCACTGCCCGAGGACCGACCGCGCTATCTCATGGGGGTAGGGGCGCCGGAGGATCTCTGGTACGCAGTCAGCCTCGGAGTCGACCTGTTCGACTGTGTGCTGCCGACGCGCCTAGCTCGACACGGTGCGCTTTTCACGGAAACAGGGCGCGTCGACATCACGTCTGCCAAGTTCAAGTTCGTGCGTGAACCGGTCGATCCTGGGTGTCACTGCTATACGTGTCGTCACTACTCCGCTGCCTACCTCCACCACCTGTTCCGGGCGAAGGAACTCTTGGCATACCGACTCGCCTCGATCCACAACCTCCATTTCATCCAGTCGCAAATGGCACAGATGCGAGCGGCGATCGCCGAAGGACGGTTCGCTCAGGCTTTGGAAGCCTTTCTGGGGCGCTACGGGAACGGTCATCGCTCGAGTGAGGCCGTAGCGAGGCTGGGGTGGGAGGAACGATGAGCGATCGAGCGGCGATCCATTGCGTTGCCTTCGGTCGTGTCCAAGGGGTGGGCTTTCGATTCTTCGTGCTCGACGAGGCGGAGCGGCTCGGGCTCGTCGGCTGGGTCCGCAACCGGCCGGACGGGCACTCGGTGGAGCTCTGGGCGGAGGGGGAGCGGGCGCACCTCGAACGGCTGATCGAGCGCGTGCGGGTCGGACCGCCCGGTGCATGGGTCGAGCGCGTGGAGTGTTCTTGGGTCGAGCCGACCGGTACATATACCGACTTCACGATTCGGCGCTAGAGTGAGCGAAGAGGGGAGACAGTGGCGCGTATCGCGGTCGTCGGTCTCGGGTATGTAGGGCTCGTCTACAGCGGGGCGTTCGCCGACCTCGGCAACTGTGTCTGGGGTGTCGACATCGACGCCGAGAAGGTCGCCAAACTCCGTGACGGCGTGGTTCCGATTTACGAGCCGGGACTGAACGAACTCATTCGACGGAATGTCGAGGCTGGGCGCCTCCGGTTCACCACCGACTATGCTGAAGCGGTCCCCGAAGCGGAGTTCGTCTTCATCTGTGTCGGCACGCCGTCGACCGTCGATGGCGATGCGGACATGCGAGCGGTACGAGCCGCCGCACTGACGATCGGTCGGCACCTGCGTGGCCATACGATCATCGTCAACAAGAGTACGATGCCGATCGGGGCAGGTGACTTCGTGACCTCGTTGATCGAGCAGGTCAAGCCACCGGAAGCGACATTCGCTGTCGTCAGCAATCCGGAGTTTCTGCGCGAAGGATCCGCCGTTTACGACGTCTTTCACCCGAGTCGCATCGTGCTCGGCGCTGCGGATCGCGAGGCCGCCGAACGTGTCGCTGAACTCTACCGCGTGCTGAATGCACCTATCCTGATTACGGATCGGCGCAGCGCCGAGATGATCAAATATGCGTCGAATGCGATTTTGGCGACACGCATCAGTTTCATCAATGAGATCGCGCAGATTTGCGAACAAGTCGGTGCGGATGTGAAGGTCGTCGCACAAGGTATGGGATACGATCCCCGGATCGGCCCGCTCTTCCTCGAGGCTGGACTCGGGTTCGGTGGGAGCTGTTTTCCCAAGGATGTGCGTGCCCTCGCGTACCTCGCCGAGGAAGTGGGGTGCCACCCGCAGTTGCTGCACGCGGTGTTGGAAATCAACCAGGACCAGCGCCGGCGTTTCGTACGCAAGCTGCAGGAGTTGCTAGGCGACTTGCATGACCGACCGATCGCTCTCTGGGGGCTCGCCTTCAAGCAAGATACGGACGATGTCCGCGAGTCACCAGCGCTCGACGTCTTGCGTATGCTGCTGCAACGCGGAGCGAGGGTGACAGCCTACGATCCGGCGGCGCTCCAGAACGCGGCGCGCGAGGTACCCGAGGCGCGCTATGTTTCTGACCCCTACGAGGCAGTAATGGGTACCGATGCGTTGCTCATCGCGACACCTTGGAACGAGTTCAAGCAGGCAGACCTCGTGCGGGTACGGTCCCTGATGAGGACGCCGATCATCCTCGACGGGCGCAACATTTACGAGCCCGCCGAGGTACGGGCACTCGGTTTCGTGTACGTGGGGGTCGGGCGTGGTCATTGAGCCGATCTGGCATCCGGACCGTGCAGGACCGATCGAGGTAGGTGTCGATGCCATCGAGGTCTGGCGCATCGAACGCGCGTTGCAGCGCTTCGGTGAACGCTTTCTCCGCCGCGTCTACACCGAGGACGAGCGAGTGCGTTATGGCGCCCGCGTTGCTGAGCTCGCTGCACGCTTTGCAGCGAAGGAAGCCGTGATGAAGGCGTTGGGTACCGGTGTGCGCGGGGTGCGCTGGCGCGATATCGAGGTGCTCCCGAACGCGCGGGGCAAGCCTCTCGTGCGCCTCTACGGTACCGCTGCGGAACGAGCGCGCGCGCTCGGGTTGGTGCACATCGCGGTCTCGCTGACTCATTCCCGCGAACTCGCGATTGCCGTGGTGGTCGCGTCGTTTCGGGCCGACACCTGAGGAAAGCCTGCGGCGGAAGGAAGAGCACACGATGATCAAGCTGTGTACTGTCGACGAGGTTCGACGAGCCGAAGAGGAAGCGGCTGCTCGCGACCTGTCGTTCTCCGAGCTCATGGCGCGGGCTGGTCAGGCGGTGGCAGCGCTCATTGAGGAACTCGCGTCGTGCGCGCAGAACGCCACGGGGCGGCGAGCGCTGTTTCTCGTCGGTCCCGGGAAGAACGGCGGAGACGGCCTCGTCGCGGCCGGACTGCTGGCAGCACGGGGTTGGGACTGCAGCATTTGGACCTGGAACCGGCCAACGGTCGGAGACGTGCCCGTGGCGCGCGACCTCCTCGAGCGGTGTCGATGGGTCGGGACGGACGGGTTGGACAGCGTGCTCGAGACGTGCGACGTGATCATCGATGCGGTGTTCGGTATCGGCGGACGACCGACGTTACCGGACGATGTGGCCGATGTGTTCGCGGCCGCTTATCGTCAGCGTGTCCAGCGTGGAACGGTACTGGTGGCGGTCGATGTGCCGTCCGGTATCGACAGCGACACGGGGGCAGCTGATCCGCGGGCGTTCCGCGCTGATTTGACCGTGATGATTGGTCTGCCCAAGGTGGGAGCCTATCGCGTTCCGGCGTTGCGGTACACGGGCGTGATCGAGTTCGTCGACATCGGCTTGCCCCGACCGCAGCAGACGGCGGACGCGATCGCTCTGGTGACCGAGGACGACGTGCGTGATTGGCTTCCTCGGCGCGAGGCAGACACGCACAAGTGGGCGGTCGGTTCGCTCCTGGTCGTCGGAGGAGCACCAGGTTACTACGGAGCACCGCGTCTCGCTGCTGCCGCCGCCCTACGCAGCGGCACAGGACTCGTCACGCTGGCTGTTCCGCGCTCCCTGGTGTCGTCGATCGCTGCGTCGCTCGCGGAGGTGACCTTCATCCCGGCACCCGACGGCGACGTCGGAGCGGGCGAGCGTTGGGCTCAAGCGGTGCGCGATGCGCTGCCCCGCTATGCGGCGCTCCTCGTCGGACCGGGCTTGGGACAGGATCGACCGGCCGAGGAGCTGGTCCGGGCGCTGTTCGGGATCGGGGCGCAGCGACGCGGTGCTCTGGGATTTGCGGCTGGTGACGCCGGGGCTACCGCGTCGCCGACACCGTTTGCCGGTTACGCCGTGGTGGACGCAGACGGCTTGAACTGGCTGGCCAAGCTCGCGCCGTGGCACGAAAACCTCCGTACGGCCAGGCTCATCCTGACGCCGCATCCAGGAGAATTGGCACGGCTCCTCGGGACTGAGGTCGATGAGATCCTCGCTGACCCGTGGAAAGCGGCACGTGAGGCTGCGTGCAGGTTCGGACAGCATGTGGTGCTCAAGACTGGCCATCCGGTTGTCGCCGCTCCCGATGGGAGCCTCCTCGTCGCACCGCAGACACATGCAGCGCTCGCGACGGCTGGCACCGGCGACGTCCTCGCGGGCGTGATCGCGGGACTCGCTGCACAAGGATTGCACCCGTTGGCAGCGAGTGCCGCCGGCTTGTTCGTCGCCAACCAGGCGGCACTCAGAGCAGTTGCGCGGCGAGGGACGCTGTCGATGCTCGCTGGAGACATCGTCGAGGAACTGCCGAGTGTGTTGCGTGAACTGTACGATGCCCACTGGCTGCCCGAGGGCATCGTCCGAGGGCTGCGAGCGTGGTCCTCATCGGTTCCGGAACCGCCGGGGAAAGGATGATTTCAGCGATGGTACAAGAGATTCGCGTGCGGACGCTCATGACTCGCGACGTCGTGGCCATCAGCCCGAGCACGTCGGTCGGTGAGATCGCTCGGCTTCTCTGGGAGCACGCCATTTCGGGCGTACCGGTGATCGACAGCGAGCGTCGTGTGGTCGGTATCGTCACGGAATTCGATCTGATCGCGCGGGAAGCGAGTTTCAATGCACCGTTGTACGTACCCTTTCTCGATGCATTCTTCAAGTTGCCCGGAACTGGCGACGAAACCCAGCTGCGCAAGATTCTGGCTACCACAGCAGCTGAAATCATGTCGTCGCCGGCGGTCACGATCGGTCCGGACGAAACGATCGAGACACTGGCGACACTGATGTACCGACGGCGCGTCAATCCGGTCCCCGTCGTGGATGAGGAAGGGCGGCTGATCGGCATCGTCTCGCGATCCGACCTCATCTGGCTGATGACGCTGGAAGAGCGAGGAGAACTGTCGAAACTCCTGGCCAGCCGGTCGGACGAGTAACGGGTACGCCGATCACGCTGACTGCTGGAGTTGTTGCCGGAGCGCCTCGACGTCGCGGCGGATGATGAACGTTCGGCCCGACTGCTCGTCTCGGACGTACTCCAGCTTGCGCTCGTCCATCCAGCGGTAGATGGTCGGGCGGGTCACGCCGAGATCCTGCGCTGCCTTGCCGATACTGACCAGCTCGCTCGGCTCATAGGCGCGATACTTCGCTTGCGACAGCATCCGGCCGAGTTCGCTTTCCCAGAAGCTGCGCGGGACGGAATAGTCTTCCGCTCCGGGGGCCCAAAACAAGAGCTGGAGAACCAGCTCGATATTCTCGAGGATGCGTTCGCGGCGCTCGGAGAGACGACCTTGAGCCACGGCAGCGAGCCGCTGCAACACTTGCCCGAGCGGACTGGCGCGGAGCTCGGCCATGAGCTCCTCGTCGCTCATCTGGAGTTGCTCGACGGCGCGCGGCAAGAGGCGCGACATGAGGCGGTAGTGGTGTGAATAGAGGAGCCGGAGCGCCTCGTCGATTACCCTGCGATAGTCCAGTGTCTGGGAGTCCACGGGCCCTCCTCTCACCCAGCGAACGGACTACCGGTGTACGTACCCATTGTACGGGGAGGCGCGTCGTTCGTCAACTGATGCTCCGGTGGATACTCCTTGCCCAGAGTCAGTGCACTCATGCGTGCCCAGTTGGCACAGCATGAGCTTTGTAGCTAACCGGTGCTCACGGTCTACTCAGTCTCACCGATTGCAGACTGGTGCGGGGCCCAGTGGAAGCAACCGTGTGGCGGGAGGGCCGTCAGCGAGACGACACCGCCGGTCGGAAGCGCGCGCCTGACCGTCCCGACAGCGAGTTCTGGCCGGTTGTTCTCCTCGGAAAGGTGTGCCAACCACAGGGTACGGAGGTGTGTGCCACAGTCGCGCATTGCTGCGGCAGCATCGTCGTTGCTCAGATGCCCGAGAGGGGAAGCGATGCGACGCTTGAGCCAGTCGGGATAGGAACTCGCAGCGAGCAGGCGTCGATCGTGGTTGGCCTCCAGGACGACGAAGTTCGCCTCGCTCAGTGCGGTCCGCATCTCGTCCGTGACTCTTCCGGCATCGGTGAAGAAGGCGACGAGTACCGCCTCCGTCGCGATGCGCAAGCCGATCGGCTCGCTCGCATCGTGCTGTACCGGAACCGCCTGAAGAGCCAGGTCGCCGATCTCCAGCCACTGCTCCGGGCGCAGTGTAACGAATCGGTGACCGTCGAGCCGCAAGGCCCGGAAAGTGCCGGGCGTCGCCAAAACCGGACACGATTGCCAGTCGAGCAAACGCTGCAACCCGCGGACGTGGTCGCTGTGCTCGTGGGTGATCAGGATCGCGGTGAGTTCATGGTCACCGATCCCGCAGGCGAGGAGCGCTCGTCGAAGGTACCGGGGCGAGAATCCGGCATCGACGAGGAGTGCACAACGTCGTGTGCGAAAGAGGAACGCGTTCCCGCGACTGCTACTCCCGAAACAGTAGACGTCCATCTCGTCATGCTCCGAACAAGGCGCGGCCGATCCGGACGAGTGTCGCCCCCTCTTCGACAGCGATGGGGTAGTCGTTGGACATTCCCATGGAGAGTTCCGGGAGGGGATGGGCGTAGCGTTGCTCGAGTTCGTCGCGGAGGAATCGCAACTGCCGGAAGACACTGCGCAGGAGTTCAGTGTCATGAGTGAGCGGTGCGATCGTCATCAAGCCGCGAAGGTCGAGGTGCGACGATCCGAGGATGGCTTCCAGAATCACCGGTGCGTCCTCCGGTGCGCAACCGTGCTTTTGCGGTTCGCGAGCCACATTGACCTGGATGAGCACCGGTATGCGCCGCCCGACCTGTCCGGCACGCCGGTCGAGTTCGGTGACCAGCTGCAGGCGATCCACCGAGTGGATCATGGAGAAGAGGCGAACCGCATGGCGTGCTTTGTTGGTTTGGAGCGAACCGATCAAATGCAGCTCCGCGTCACTGGGTAGTGGGGTGGTCTGGAACTTCTGGAGTGCTTCCTGCACGCGGTTCTCGCCGAAGATCCGCAGTCCCGCGCGATAGGCGAGCTCGACCGTCTCCCGGTCGATCCCCTTCGTCACAGCGACGATGCGAACAGTTGCGGGGTCGCGACCGGATCGCTCCGCTGCCTCAGCGATAGCGCGCTGGATCGTGGCGAGTCGGTCAGCGAGCACCTCGTGCGTCAGCATCCTCCGTGTCCAATCGTGGCTTCGTTTCTCGGTAGGGCGATCACGGCTGCCTGCGCGCCGCCGCGCGGTCCGGTGGCGCGATAGGAGAACCATTCCTGGGCGTGACAACGCGTGCAAACACCCATGACCTCGATGTGGTCAGCGAGCACGCCGCTTCGCTCGAGTAGGATCCGGTTCGCGGTCCACAAGTCGAAGTAGAGCCTGCCATCGCGCCAGAGAATGGCATCTGTCCGGTCGCAGCCGAGTGCTGCTGACCATGCCGCAGCGACCTCCTCGCCCACCTCGTAACAGCAAGGGCCGATCGAGGGGCCGAGGACGGCCCAGAGTCGCTCGGGCGCTTGGCCCAGCTGCGTGACCACGAGCTGGACGACGCCCGCAGTGATCTGCCGCACCGTGCCGCGCCAACCCGCGTGGATGGCTGCAACCGCCGGAACGTCCGGTGCGTACAGGAGAATCGGCACACAGTCGGCGCATTGGACGGCAATGGGGATACCGGGCTCGACGGAGACCAAGGCGTCCGTGTCCGGTATGGCTGTTTCCGGTGTCTCCGCGCCGCGACCAGCGTCCGAACTGCGAACGATCGCGATACCGTCGCCGTGAATCTGCCGCGGCAGGACCGTTCTCGAAAGAGGGAGGTTGAGGCGACTCCACCACACCGCACGATTCGCCAGGGCGACTTCCCTCCCGACGTTCCAAGAAATCGCTCCCTGTCCCGGTAGATCGAGGTCACGTCGCGTGAAACCGTGCGGCACTCCGAGTCGTTCGAGCAGCGGGCTCAGTAACGGCCGCGTCGACATCGTCAGATCCCGAAAACTCGACAGAAATCCGGTGCAGCCTACAACGCTGCTCGGTCGCGTGCAGCACTGTAGCGTATACAGCCGCGCTGCGACAAGCTATCAGCACAGACGACGCCCCGTTCCGCTGGCGACGATCATGGTTGTCCTCGTGTCGTGGACATTGGCATGGAGCTCGGCGCTCGGCTGCGGACACGCGGCCGCAAGCGACATGTGGCAGCAGGCAAGGAAGTGCGTCGTGGATTCAGGTACCGCGAACAGCCCGTCGATCCAGCTACGGAGAGCATCCGCGATCGTTCTACCGTTGGAACGGGATGATGCGAGCGAATACGCATAACAGTTCTTATGCGCATATAATCGATGCGCACTGCGTGCTCCAGCTCCGTACAACGAGCGGCTACGCAGCGGCAGCGCAAGTCATGAACGGATAACGCGCGCTCAGTGGGCTCGTCGCGTACGTCATGCGCGCTCGCTCGGTTCGCCGGTGAGGTGCCGTGCGACGGCTTTGGCATAACGGTGGGCCCAGCGAGTCGGTTCCGGGAGCCGGTAGCGACTCAAACGGAGTGTCCACGCGATCGCCTGCTCGAGCGTGATGCGGTGGCCGACCGAAACGATGAGCGGCCGCGTATTCGGCCGCGTCCGCACTGCGGCCCCGATGACGTGACCATCTGCAACGACTGGGCTCCACGCGCCGCGTTCGTTGGCCGGCTCGCGGTACGTTCCGTAGAGTCGCGCCTTGGCCGCCCCGATCGTCGGCAGGTCGAGAAGCACGCCGACGTGGCTCGCCAAGCCACAACCGCGGGGATGCGCTCGTCCTTGCCCGTCGAGAATCAGGAGATCGGGCGGCTGCTGCAATGCACGGACTGCTTCGATGATGGCGGGCGCTTCTCGAAAACTGAGGAAGCCCGGCAGATAGGGGAACTCGACTCGCGCCTCTACGGTCACCCGTTCGAGTTCCTCGAGTGGTAGCGGTCTCGTGTCGTCTTCGCCGGCTGGCTGCTCCAGAAGGTCGAACAGCACAGCCACTGCGATGGCCGAGTCGCCGCGAAAGTGCACATCGGCACCGGCGACGCGTCGAGGAGGTTTCTGGAGAGGACATTCGTGCACCCGTGCCGCGAGTTCCCGTTGCTGCCGCGCCAGCTGCTCGAGTTCCTCGGGAGAAACCGGAGGCGTTTCACGCTGCTTCGTTGTGCGACGTGTCCGGTCAGCCATCGAAACAGGCTCCAGGTTCGAGCCGGGCGCCGCGCCACCAATCTAAACCGCTCATCGGCCGTCTCCCCTCCGGTTGAACCGTTTCGATGAGGAGAGTCTCTCGACCAGTCGATGCGAGCAGCGCGTCCCGCATGACGACGAGGCAGCCGGGAGGGAGCGAGAGCTGGGAATCGTGCAGACGGACCTTCAGGATGCGGAGGAGACGCCCACGGATCGTCGTCCATGCCGTCGGCCAGGGCTGCATGGCGCGCACCTGCCGCTCGATGCGCTCGGCCGGGAGCGACCAGTCGATCCGTCCGTCCTCCTTGGTCAGAGGCTGCGTGTAGGTCGCTCGTGTCTCGTCTTGTGGTACCGGGACGATGCGGCCGGCGATCCAGGAGCGGACGACCTCCGGCAGGATGTCTGCTGCGACACAGGCTAAACGCGCGCTCAAAGAGCCAGCCGTATCGTCGGGTGCGACGGGCACAGCGACCTGGTGCACGATCGGTCCGGCATCCAGCCGCGTGGTGAGCAAGATGATCGAGACACCGGTGACGGGATCACCGTTGAGGAGCGCTGCCTGAATCGGGCTGGCACCACGATACCTGGGCAGCAGCGAGGGATGGACGTTCAAGAAGCCATGCGGCGGCACATCCAACAGTGCCTTCGGGATGAGCTCGCCGTAGGCGACCACGAGGCCGAGGTTGGGTTCGAGACGGGCGATCTCCTCGACGGTGCTCGGGTCGCGCAGCCGCTCGGGTTGCATCACGGGCAAGCCGAGCTCGAGCGCTCTCACCTTGACCGGCGGTGGTTGCAACTTCCGACCACGTCCGGCCGGACGATCGGGTTGAGTGACGACCAGGACGATGGCGAAGTCCGGCTGCGCGGCCAGGCGTTCCAGCGATGGAACAGCGAACTCGGGCGTACCGAAGAAGACGAGACGAATGCGGTCGTCCATCAGTAGCGCCATCCCTCGCTCGGCTCTCACCGCTGCAACACTACCATCTGACTGGAGGCTCCGGCATCATTGGTCGGGCTGCGGACGCGAGATCGTCGTGGTAGTTCGAAGCGACGGAGAGGCAGCGCGTGTCGCCGAATCCGCGAAAGTGTGCTGCTCCAGTACGAGGGGCACTTTTCCTCGCGATTCTGTTCCTCGCGCTGCTGCTCCGCGTCCAAGGAATCTCCTGGGACGACGGTCATCTCTTGCATCCCGACGAGCGCTTCCAGCTCATCGTCGCTGTCGACCGTATCCGGACGCCCCGGTCGCTCGACGAACTCCTCGCTCCCTCGACTAGTCCTTGGAATCCGCGTCGAGTCGGGCCGGACGGTGTCGCGCAACCGTTTGCCTACGGAGCGCTGCCGCTGTATACGCTCGAAGTCACTGGCTGGGCGATCCGGCACCTCCGTGGACTCGTGGGGCTCGACGAGGGGACGAGCGATCCTTTCCGCATGCTGGTCCTCCCGGGACGGCTGCTCACCGCGCTCGTCGATCTCTGCGGAATCCTCTTCGCCATGCTGCTCGCCCGGCGTGCCTTCGGGAACGGTGCGGCGCTCCTCACCGGCGCGCTCCTCGCAACGAGCGTCCTCGCGGTGCAGCAGGCGCACTTCTTCGTCGTCGACCCGTGGGCGGCAGCTTTCGGTACAGCGACGCTCTTCTGCGCATACGAGCTTGCCCAGAGAGGCCAGCAACGCTGGGCGGTCGCAGCCGGCGTTGCCGCAGCGGCTGCACTCGCCTGCAAAGTCAGCATGTGGCCGCTGGTCGTACCCCTGGTCGCCGCTCTCGGCTGGCTGGGACTCCGCCGGAGTCGAACCCTCAGCCTCATGTGGTGGGTGCGTTCCTGTCTCCGCCAGACGCCGTGGCCGACGACGGCTCTCGCCTTCGTCGTCGCCTCCGCTGTCTTCGAGCCCTATACGGTCCTCGATCCCCTTCCGACCCTACGGGATGTGCTGCGCGAGTGGCTCATTGCGCAGGGCCGCCTCGACGTGCCCTATACGCGACAATACGTGGAAACGGTACCGATCGTCTACCACATCGTCCAGCTCGTCCGCTGGGGTATGGGACCGGTCTACGTGACCGTAGCCGTCATCGCCCTACTGAGCGCATCCGCCGAGGTTCTCCGCGCGGCGCGAGCGGCACGGTCGCTCCCTTGGGGGCGCAGCGTCATCGAGACGGATGACCGTTTGCTCGCGCGGATGCTCCTACTGCTCTGGATCGTTGTCTACGGTCTCTCAGCCTGGACTGCTGAGACCAAGTACCTGCGCTACTCGCTGCCGCTCCTCGCGCCGCTCGCCGTTCTGACGAGCGGGTGGCTCGTCACACGCTGGCGCGCCGGACATCGACGACAACGTTTGGCCACGCTCCTCGTCGGTACCCTGTTAGTCTTGCAGACGTTCGCCTGGACCATGGCGTTCACCAGCATCTATCGGCAGCCACACACGCGTGTGGCTGCGTCCCAGTGGATCCTGCAGCACGTTCCACCGGGCTCGACATTGGGTGTCGAGCATTGGGATGACCGGCTCCCCCTTTCTCTGAACGGCACGCCGGTGAATGCCCTCTATCGGTTCGAAACACTCACGTGGTACGAGGATCGCAGCCCGGAAGACACCTTGACCTACCTGCATGACGTCCTGGAGCGTGTTGACTACATCGTCCTCTCCTCCGATCGCTTGGCTGGCTCGATTCCCCGTATGCCGTGGCGGTATCCGGTCACGAGCGAGTACTACCGTCTGCTCGAAAGTGGTGCACTCGGCTTCACACTGGTGTACGAAGCGAAGGTGGAGTCGCGCTTCGGTCCCCTGCACCTGGGTGATTACGAAGCGGACGAGAGCTTCACGGTCTACGACCATCCGCGCGTGCGCATCTTCCGCAAAGAACGCACGCTCTCGGAGGAAGAGCTGCGTCGCCTGTTCGCCTGGTCGCTCCAGCAACCGTACGTCCCGCAGCGGGATCGGCCGCAGGCCTACAAACAACTCCTCGGGGTTCCGGTGGAGGCGATCCGTCCTGCTCACGACCTGGGATGGGCGGATCGAGCTCTGGCGTCGGATATCACGGCAGTCCTGTGGTGGTCCGTTCTGCTCTCGCTGTTCGGCTTGGCCGCTCTGCCTCTGGCGGTCCGCGTGGCGACGGCCTTTCCGGATCGCGGTGTGGGCCTCGTGCGCGTCCTTGCCCTGATCCTCGTCGCCTATCCCGTGTGGTTACTGGCGAGTTGGCGCGTCGTGCCGTTCGAACTGCCGTCGATTCTTCTCGCGCTGCTGCTCGTCGCCCTGGTGTGCTGGTGGCGGTGGTGGCCCGTGATCCGTGCTGCGTCCTGGCGCGATCGCATGTGGGCGATCGCCCTCAGCGAGGGCGCGTTTTGGTTCGGTTTCGGTTTCTTCCTGGTTTTGCGTTGGCTGTATCCGGACCTGTGGCACCCCTATTTCGGCGGCGAAAAGCCGATGGAACTCGCCTTCGCGCAGGGAGTCGCGCGGAGCCGGTGGATGCCGCCGTACGATCCCTGGTTCGCCGACGGCGTGCAAAACTACTATTACTACGGTTTCTTCCTCGTGTCGTTGCTCTGGAAACTGTCGGGGCTCTTGCCCGAGCGGGCCTTTCAGCTCACGCTGGCGACGGTCGCGGGATCGACGGCGAGCGTCGTGGCGTCGCTCGGGCTCGAACTGGCGCGCCGGGTCGCCTCTCGCTCGCAGTCGAATCCGGTAGCAGTTCGCCGTTGGATGGTCATCGGTGGCGCGGGTTCGGTATGGTGGGTCCTCTTCGCTGGCAATCTCGACCCGCTGCTGCAAGTCGTCACTCGCCTGACGTGGCGCATCGACTTCTGGCAAAGTTCGCGCGTCGTCGCGCACGCGATCACGGAATTTCCCTACTTTTCCTTCCTGTATGGGGACCTGCACCCGCATGTGATCGCTCTGCCCATCTGGCTCGCTGCCGCCGCGCTGGTGCTCGTCCTGCACCGCGAAGGTGCGGACGAGCGAGCAGCACGCATGCTCGCATGGCTCCTGCTCGTCTTCTGCGCCAGCACGGCAGCTGTGGTCAATAGTTGGGACCTTCCACTCGCGGCGACGCTCGTGCTCCTCGGCTCCTTTGCGGCGACGCGTCCGACCTCGCTCGGCCGATGGCTCGGCTTCCTCGTCTCGGCAGCGGCCGGCCTCCTCCTGCTGCGCGCGATCTATCAACCGTTCTATGACCGGTTCGTGAGTCCAGTCACTGCCGTGCGGCTGACGGCGGCCGGGACGACGTTCGGAGAGTTTTTCCTCCACTTCGGTCTCTTGCTCGCGTTGCCAGCACTGGCGCTCCTGCTCGTCAACGATGGGTCCTGGCGTTGGCGGCGAGAGATCGGTTCGGTGCTACTCGCCGGTACTGCGACCCTCGTGGGTGCGCTCACGTCGAGCGGGCTGCGGATGGTGACAGCTGGTTTGACGCTCGAGGAAATCGACTTCCGCAATGTCCTCGTCCTCGTCTCAGCGGTGTCGTTGCTCACCGCTGTCTGCCTTCCCGCTCTGCGTTTCGATCCTGCGCTCACCGAGACTCGACTCTTCGTTGCGCTGGTCGGTCTCGCGGGGGGTGCGGTCGGTGCTTGGCGCGGTGTGGCTGGTCTCCTGCTCGTCGCGTGTGTCGTCGCCGTCTCATGGCTGGTGGTGTCCTGGTCGCGTCGGGAGGCAGCGATGGTCACCCTCGGGGCGCTCGGTCTGGCTATCGTCGCTGCGACCGACCTCGTCGTCATCGTCGACGATCTGTACGGCTCACCCTGGGAACGGATGAATACGGTCTTCAAGCTGTACAACGAGGCGTGGCCGCTCTTGGCTTTGGGTGGCTGGGCCTCCGTCGTGTGGGCCTGGTCGCGCACGTCGACACGAAAGCGCCTCTCGACTGGACTGCTCGGAGCTCTGGTGGTCTGCTCGGCACTGTACTCCGTCCTCGGTACCCCGCAACGCCTGGCGCTCCGCTTGCCCTCGACGCCCTCGCCGGGAAGTCTCGACGGGTACGCCTGGATGCGGGGAGGGTCGTTCCTGAACAGCCTCGGTGAGGTGATCGAGACGACCGAGGATCGGGCGGTTATCGAGTGGCTCCGAGCTCACGCCGAGGGCAATCCAGTGATCCTCGAAGCCTCCATCGGACCGTACCGGGGAAACGGCTCTCGGATTTCGAGCGCGACCGGACTGCCGACGGTACTGGGATGGGATCGCCACGAACGGCAACAGCGTAAGAGAGTAGTTCCGGTCGATCGCCGTGTGCGGCTCCTGTCACCGCTCGGCGATGCCGTCGATCGGCGACTCTTCGAGGTGCGCGAACTCTACGACACGACGGATCTGGCACGCAAGCGCGAATTGCTCTGGCGTTATCGTGTGCGCTACGTCGTCGTCGGCCCGGTGGAACGAGGCTGGCGCGTCCAGCCTGGATTCGCTGGAGCTGTACGGCCTGACGAACCCTACGCCTCGCAGCAGGGCCTCGCTGCCTTCGAGGCGCTCGAAGGGAGTACACTGCGGCGAGTGGCGACGTTCGGTGAGACGCGGATCTACGAGGTCGTGAGCGATCCACCGACGGGACGGCACGCGCCATGAACGAGCTGCTCTCTGCTCTCGCCTGGCAGGGACTCTGGCTGGCCGGCGGGTTTGCCGTGCTTCCATGGCTGCGCACGGTCGTCGGGCAGGACGGGTTGGCGAGCGGTATCGCTCTGAGTGCCGGCCCAGCGCTCGTGGTTCTTCCGACTTGGTGGCTCGCTGTCCTCATCGGCATCCCCCACACGCGTCACACGGTCATCGTCGCCCTGTTCCTCATCGGCTCGCTGACCTGGCTACCGTTGCTGTGGCGCACGCGATCATTCGCACTCGATGCGCTCGCGCGGTGCTACGGGATGCTGGCTGCCTTGCACAGCAGCCTCTTCGCCGGCTACGCGCTCTTCCGGTCTTTTCGTCCCGAGATCCGCTATACCGAGAAGCCGATGGAACTCGCCTTTCTCACCGCGTCGGTCGTCAGCGACCGCCTACCGCCGCCTGACCCGTGGCTCGCTGGGTACACGATCAATTATTATGTCTACGGCTACATCCAAATGGCCAGCCTGGCGAAAGTGCTCGGGCTGCGGCCCGAAGTCGCCTTCAATCTGGCCCTCGCTTCGCTCTTCGCGAGTGCACTCGTCGCTGCCTGTGTGCTCGCCAGTTCCATGGTCCGCTCTGCGTGCGGGGACAAGCGTCTTTCGGCGGCAGTCGGTGCGTTGGCGATGCTCTTCCTGGTCGGTGCGGGGAATTGGGAGACGGCGTGGCGAATTCTCCGCGATCCGGCGGGCGTGTTCGCTGCTTCGTGGTGGAGCGGTCCCGGCTGGGGTGCCTCGCGGGTCATCGTCGATGCTGGGTTTCCCTGGGGCGGTGAGCCACGCCCGACGATCAACGAGTTTCCAGCCTTCTCGTTCATCCTGGCTGATCTTCACCCCCATCTGCTGGCTTTGCCGTTGCTGCTCGCATACCTGTCAGCTGTCCTCGCTATCGCTGTCTACGACCGGGGTTGGCGGGGCTTCGTCCTGAGCGGACTCCTCTTGGGTTGTCTCTGGATCACGAACACCTGGAGTCTCCCGCTCGCCGTCTTGGTGGCTGCCCTGGCGGTCGTCGCGACCCGGCGCGAGTCGGCTGGCCGGCTGATCGGCAAGAGCCTGCTCGCCCTCGTGTTGGCGAGCCTCGTTGCCTTGCCCTTCCAGCGCACCTATGTAGCGTCGTACGGTCTCGAGGAGGCGATGCTTCCGGCCTGGCTCGCCGAGGTGCCGCTCGTCAGCTGGTTGGTTCGGACAGTCGGGATCGTGGTGTGGGAGCGAAGTTCTCTCGGGGAGCTGCTACGGGCGTACGGCACACTCGTCGTGCCTGGTTTGGCAGTTCTGTGGTTGGGCGTCCAGAGGATACCTGTCGAGCGGCGACCGCGCAGCGGGGTGGTACTCGCTTTCGCCGGCTTTCTCGTGGTGCTCGCTGTGGCCTCCAGGACGCCGGGGATGTTCCTCTTCGGTCTCCTCATCGGGGGCGCGATCACGCTCCTCGTCACCGGAGGCACATCGACCCCCCTTCGGGCGCTCGCCGCGGTCCTTCTAGCGGCTTGGCTCGCGCTCCTCGGGATCGAGTTCGTCTACCTCCGCGACGTCTTCGGCGACCGCATGAATACGGTCTTCAAAGTGTCGTTCGACGCGTGGGCATACCACGCGGTCGCGCTTCCGCCGCTGCTCGCGCTCTCGAGCAGGCGCGATACGCTCAGTCGTATCGTCGTCGGTGTCGTGGTTGGATCGGTCCTGCTCGGTATGCTCTATGTTCCCCTTTCGGCCCGGAAGTGGACAGACGGCTTCGCGCAGGCACGGGGCTTAGACGGCTTGGCGTATCTTCGAGGGTCCGATCCGGACGAGTATGCTGCCCTGCTCTGGTTGCGCAGCCATGCTCGCAGTGAGGCAGTCGTCCTCGAAGCACCTGGTTGCTCCTACCGGAGCGTCGGGGATCTCCCGCACAACCGGGTCTCGATGGCTACCGGTCGGCCGACGATCCTGGGGTGGGACGGACACGAGTACCAGTGGCGACGCGGCAGTGCGCAGCAACTGGCAGAGCTCGATGAACGCAGGCGACTGGTGACAGCGGTGTTCGAGACGCCGACGGCGTCGCTGCTTGCGGAGGTGCTCGACCGCTACGGCGTGGACTACGCGTACCTCGGCAGGCTCGAGCGGCATGGTCTGGGCCCAGCCTGCCCGCGACTCCAGGCACCAGCGGCGCAGGACCTCGAAGCTCTGCTGGAAGCGCTCGGCTGGTCTCGGCTCTTCCAGTCCGGAGACGTCGCGATCTACGGACGACCGGGCTCCTCCCCATCGCGTTGACCGGCTCGCCCGAGCATGCTACCATCGAGAAGGCCACGTCGAGCGTGGCGATGGGGAAGTTTGGCTCGAACCTCGAGGCGAGGAGGGGCACGATCAGTACCACACGACCACTGCGGGTGAACGAGCGGATCCGCGTCCCAGAGGTCCGCGTCATCGACGAGAACGGCAAGAATTTGGGCGTCTTTCGGACCGAGGAAGCGCTGCGTCTGGCTCGCGAGCGTGGTTTGGATCTCGTCGAAGTGCAGCCCAATGCGGTCCCGCCGGTCTGCCGCATCATGGACTACGGCAAGTACCGGTACGAGGAGAGCCGGCGCGAGCGGGAGTCACGCAAACGGCAAAAAGTCATCGAGGTCAAGGAAATTCGCCTTCGGCCGCGCATCGACACGCACGACCTGGAGACGAAGGTTCGTCAGATGCAGCAGTTCCTCGCAGATGGCGCGAAGGTGAAGGTATCAGTTCTTTTCCGTGGTCGTGAGATCGTCTACCAAGAGCTCGGCGAGCGGGTACTGCAACGCGTGCTCGATTCGCTCGGGCCCAAGGCAGTCGTCGAACAGTCGCCGCACTTGGAAGGTCGGACGCTCGTCATGCTGCTCGCCCCTGGCCGTAGCGAGGCAGGGCGTTCGAGCGAACAACAAGAAGGGCAGGAGCAGTGAGATGCCGAAGATGAAGACCAAGAAGGCCGCGGCCAAGCGTTTCAAGATCACCGGTTCCGGTAAAGTGATGCGCATGCGCAACGCCCGGAACCACAACCGTCTCAAGAAGGCACCGCGCGTGCGTCGTTCGTTCGACAAGATGGTTCCGGTGCATCCGTCCGACGTGCATCGGCTGCGGCCGCTGCTGCCGTATGCGTGGTGATGAGGACTGAGGGAGCTGAGGGAGCACGATGGTTCGCGTCAAACGTGGTGTCACGAAGCGTCGGCGACACAAGAAGATCCTGGAGTTGGCGAAGGGGTATCAGCTCGGCCGGAGCAAGCTCTACCGGCACGCGAACGAGGCTGTCCTGAAGGCGCTCCGCTACCAGTATCGCGACCGGCGGCAGCGCAAGCGCGACTTTCGCCGCCTGTGGATCGTGCGCATCAACGCGGCTGCCCGGCAGCATGGCCTTCCGTATCGTGATTTCATCCACGGACTGAAGCAGGCCGGGGTCGAGATCGATCGCAAGATGCTGGCCGATCTGGCCGTGCGTGACCCGTCGGCCTTCACTCGTTTGGTCGAGGTGGCGCGTCAAGCGCTGTGAGCGGCCTAGTAACCAGTCGCAGGCATCCATTGGTGCAATACGCCCGCTCTCTTCGCGAGCGCCGTGCGCGTGAACGAGAGCGGGCGTTTCTCGTCGAGGGTCCGCGCATCATCGCGGATGCTCTGAATGCCGGTTTCGTTCCGCAGACGCTCTTCTGGTCTCCGGCACGCAGTGGCGCTCTCGAAACTGCCCTCGTGCGCCGCGCTGAGCACCTCGGCGCGCGCGTCGTGCCCACGAGCGAGCAAGTGTTGGAGTACGTCGCTGACACGGTCACTCCTCAGGCGGTGCTCGCTATCTTTCCCTTCCCGGATGTACCGCTGGCTCTCGCGTCCGATGAGCAGGCGTTGCTCCTGATCGTGGACCGGCTACAGGATCCCGGCAACCTGGGTACGCTCCTCCGATCGGCGTTGGGAGCTGGAGCCCACGCAGTCTTTCTCACCCCGGGAACTGTCGACGCGTACAATCCGAAAGTCGTTCGCGCAGCGGCCGGCGTCCATTTCCGCTTGCCGATACGTTCTGTCGAGCTCGACGCACTCGGACGCTGGGCCGCCTCGGTCGAGCAGTTCGTCGTTGCAGACCCGCGGGCGACGCTGCCGTACGACGCTGTGGATTGGACGGTGGCCTCCGCTCTGGTCATCGGCAGCGAGGCGCATGGTGTCGCGGCGGAGGTCGCGCAATTGGCTACCCGATCCGTCGCGATCCCGTTGCGTGGCGGGCTCGAGTCGCTCAATGCGGCCGTCGCCGGATCGGTGATCCTCTTCGAGGCTGCCCGCCAGCGGAGAAGGGCCAGGCGAGAAGCCACTACCCCAGAGTAGCCGCTTTCCCTCTTGCAAAATTCGGCGTTCGTGCTATAGTGGCGTTGGTCTCTGATCGAGATCAGGGATTGGGAGTGACGACAAGGGGGTTGAGCCATGCGAAAGAGCGATCTCATCAAAGCGGTCGCGGAGCGGACCGGTGCGCGCCAGAGTCAGGTTGCGCCGATCGTGAACGCGGTGTTTCAAACCATTCAGGATGCGCTCGCCAAAGGTGAGGAGGTCAGCATCGCTGGCTTCGGCACGTTCCGCGTCAGCGAGCGAGCGCGCCGGCGCGGGCGCAACCCACGGACGAACGAGCCGATCGAGATTCCGGCCCGGCGGAGCCCCAGCTTCCGTCCTGGCACCCAGCTCAAGCGTGCTGTCGCTGGACGCTGACTTCCCCACCGATCGAGCTCGCGGACGACGACACCGAGGCGGACTGCCCGCCTCGGTGTTCGCTTTCTCCTTCCGTCTAGGTCAGATGTCCAAGTTCCGCACCTCGCGGGCGTGCGCCTGAATGAAGCGTTTGCGCGGGGGCACGGCGGAACCCATGAGCATATTGAAGGTCTCGTCCGCCTTCACGGCGTCTTCGATCGTGACCTTCAGCAGGGTACGCCGAGCGGGATCCATCGTCGTCTCCCAGAGCTGCTCGGGATTCATTTCGCCCAGACCCTTGTAGCGCTGGACGTCCCAAGTCTTGCCGTCGCCCCGATTGAGGATGGCGTCACGTTCTTCGTCCGAATACACGTAGTGCACTTCCTTCCCGCTCTGGAGACGGTACAGCGGCGGCTGCGCGATGTACAGATGGCCGTCGACGATCAGTCCCTCCAGGTAGCGGAAAAAGAAGGTCAAGAGAAGCGTTCGGATGTGCGCGCCGTCGACATCGGCATCCGTCATGAGGATGATGCGATGGTAGCGCAGCTTGGAGCGGTCGTATTGGTCGCCGATGCCGGTCCCGAGCGCTGTGATGAGTGCGCGGATCTCCTCATTGTGCAACATGCGGTCCAAACGGGCCTTCTCGACATTGAGAATCTTGCCCCGCAGGGGGAGCACGGCCTGGAAACGTCGATCCCGCCCTTGCTTGGCTGATCCACCGGCCGAGTCTCCCTCGACGATGTAGAGCTCGGCCTTCGACGGATCCCGCTCGGTGCAATCGGCGAGCTTGCCGGGGAGGCTGAACGTGTCCAACGCTCCCTTGCGCTGCACCAGTTCACGCGCCCGACGTGCCGCCTCCCTCGCCCGCGCCGCAGTCAGGCATTTCTCGATGATCCGCCGCGCGATCGACGGATTCTCTTCCAGGTAGCTCGAGAGCGACTCGTAGACGACCGACTGGACGATACCAGCGACTTCGGCGTTGCCGAGCTTGGTCTTGGTCTGCCCCTCGAACTGTGGCTCGGGGAGCATGACCGAGATGATGGCAGTCAGTCCCTCGCGAACATCTTCGCCGCCGAGGTTGGGGTCGTTCTCCTTCAGCAGGCCGTGCCGACGAGCGTACTCGTTGATCGCGCGCGTCAGCGCCGCCTTGAACCCTGTGACGTGTGTGCCTCCGTCGATCGTATTGATGTTGTTCGCGAAGGCATGCGTCGATTCGGCGAAGCCATCCGTGTACTGGATCGCTACCTCGACGATACACCCGTTGACCTCGCGCTTCACGTAGAACGGGTGCAGTTGCAGGACTTCCTTGGTGCGGTTCAAGTGCCGCACGAAGGAGACGATACCGCCCTCGAAGTAGAAAGTCATCTCGCGGTCGGTGCGCTCGTCGACGAAGCGAATCGTCAAACCGCTAGTAAGATAGGCGATTTCTCGAAAGCGTTGCAGCAAAACATCGGCTTGGTAATCCAAGGTGCGAAAGATCTGTCGATCCGGCAGGAAGACGGTTTCCGTACCGTGGTCGTCGGGATCGGTCTCGCCGATCACCTCGACGGGAGTCGTCGGTACGCCGCGAGCGTACCGTTGGCGATAGATTTTGCCGTCACGGCGGACGGTCACCTCCAGCCACTCCGAGAGGGCATTGACGACCGAGGCACCCACGCCGTGTAACCCGCCCGAGACTTTGTAACCACCGCCCCCGAATTTGCCGCCGGCGTGGAGTGTCGTCATGATGACCTCGAGGGCCGACTTGCCGACCTTGGGGTGAATGTCCACCGGGATACCGCGCCCGTTGTCGCGTACCCTGACCGATCCGTCGGCGTGGATGGTCACTTCGATGCGGTCGCAAAAACCAGCGAGTGCCTCGTCGACACTGTTGTCGACGATCTCGTAGACGAGGTGATGGAGGCCACGCACGTCGGTGCTGCCGATGTACATACCTGGGCGACGCCGAACCGCCTCCAGGCCTTCCAACACTTGGATCGTACTGGCATCGTATCGTGTGTTCGTCTGCGTCATGGATGGTGACCCTCTTCTTCTGTCGGCCGTCTGTCTCGCTCCGCTCGTGCCCGGCTGCCCTCCCGGCGGAGGACATGCACGATCCGTTCCCGGTAGAAGAGAAGGCTCGCGACCGTCAATCCTGTCGCGACATACGCGTAGCTGAGGATCGCGAACGGAACCGCCAAAGCGTTCTCGACGAAGACGCGCAAGGCCAGCGGTAACCCGAGCTGGATGATGGTCACTGCGAAGACGAAGCGTAGAGCCGATCCGAACGCGACGCGGAAGATCCCTAGGCTGTAGGCGATAGCGCGGAACGGTCCCGCTCCGCTCATCACGATCGCATCTTCGACGAAGAACGTTCCGAAGTAAAACGCGATCCCAGCGACGAGGAGGGCGAACGTCAGGAGTTGCAGTGCCACTGCTTCCAGCCCGATGACCGCTGCGCTGAGCAGCCCGAGACTCGCTGTGAACCCGAGCCCGAGAAGCACGAGCATGAGCAGCCCCAGGTAAGCCAGCAGAACGCCGGTGTTGCGCACGACTGCACGGCCATAGCGGCGACCGTGGAAGCGTTCTCCCCGGACCACGCCGGCGAGCAGCGTCCAGTAGGCCATACTCACGATCGTACCGACCGAGAATGCTCCTGCGGCGACGGCCAGCGCCTCAGGGGCGGTGAGTCGGATCACCACCGGAGAGAACGGCAGTGCGATGCTCTGCGGGCCGAGCGAAGTGAGCAAGCTCGGGAGGAACAGCGCACCGAGCAACAGGAGATCGAACCCGTCGCCGAGCGACCGCAGCGACGCTGTCTCCTCCGGCGGCAAGGCCCCCGCCCGGGCGAGCGCGTCAGCGAGCGACGCCGTCAGGTCGCTTGCTGCGAGCCGGGGTCCTAGCCAGAGGAAAGCGTCCAGAAGGACGATGAATCCGATCAAGTACGGCCGACGGTTGACGATGGTGAAGGCGTTTCCGAGCGTCTCGATGACCCCCGAAGCCGTCTGATCCCGCACTGGGCGTGAGGGTGCCACTCCCACGCGACCTCCTGACTCAAGCCAGCCCTAGTTCTCGCAGGCGCTCGTCACTGATACCGAAGTAGTGTGCGAGTTCGTGCAGCACGGTCTCACGGATCAGTTGTTCGAGCTCCTGACGCGTTCGGGCTGCTCGACAGAGCGGTCCTTGGAACAAGGTGATGACGTCAGGCGGCACCATGCCATAGGCGCTCGTCCGTTCAGTCAGCGGTATGCCCTCGTACAGTCCGAAGAGCGTACCGCCGCAGATGCCCAACAACCGTCGGTGCCGCACGCGCGGTTCTCGCTCGATGACGATGCTGACGTTCTCCAGGGCACGCCGAAAGGGCTCGGGCAGCGTCTCCAGTGTCTCGAGCACGATGGCCTCGAATGCCCGTCGGCTCAAGAAGACTGGCACGTCACCTCCTGCCGCTCAACCCGAACAAGTATACCAAAATCGCTGCTTCCCCCCTCAGGGAAGCTGCAGACCCTGCTCGAGCAGTGCGCGTCCGATCGGTAAGGCTACCTGTGCTCCCGAGCCCCCGTGTTCCACCACGACCGCCACCACGAGTCGTTTTCCGTCGCGCTCGGCAAAGCCGACAAACCACGCGTGCGGCGTTCGGTCTCCGATTTCTGCAGTACCGGTCTTCCCGCCGACCGTCGCTCCCTCGATCCTCGCGTCCCGGGCGTATCCGTGTTCCACCGACCAAATCATGAGATCGCGCAGTGACTGCGCCGTCTGCTCGCTGAACGCTCGACGCCAGACTGCTGCTTCGTGCTGCTTCGCGACCGATCCATCGGGACGGCGGACTTCTTTGACGAGCGCCGGTCGCGGTATCTCTCCGTCGCGTAGCACTGCCGCTGCGACCAACGCCATCTGCATCGGGGTGACGAGCAATTCTCCTTGCCCGAATGCGGTCTCGGCCAAACCTGCTTGGGACGCGAGGAACGTCGGCGACCGCGCCAACTGGCTCGGTGCCACCGGTAGCTCGAAGGGAATCGTCTCCCCAAAGCCGAGCCGCGCGGCTATCTCCTCGAGGCGCTGCGCCCCGACTTCCAAGCCTACCTGTGCAAAGACGACGTTGAGCGAGTATCCGTATCCCTCGCGGAGCGTGAAGCTGACACGATTGGGATCGGGGCGATTCCGCTCGATGATGACGCGAGAATCGACGACCAGTGCTCCATCGTCGCGATACACGGCATCGGGTTGGGCCACGCCGAACTCGAAGGCCGCCGCTGCAGTCACCGTCTTGAAGACGGAACCGGGGACGTAGAGTCCTTGCACCGGGCGGAGAAGGAGTGGCCCTCGCCCGTCCTGCTCCAGCGCCCGGAGGTAGTCCCGAGCCTGTTCCACGGTCTCCCGCGACGCCGCGATCGGCACGCTCAGTCGGTTGGGATCGAAGGCAGGCGAGGTGACGAGAGCGAGGACCTCACCGGTATCAGCGTCCAGCACGACTGCGCCGCCAGCTCGGTCACCGAACAGCGACTGTCCGAGTTCCTGGAGGCGCGGGTCGACCGTCAGGACGACGTCATTTCCACGACGGCTACGGTGCAACACGCCGTCCAACCAGGTTTCCCAGTTCAAAACCGCGTGTCCGGAGAGGACATCGTCGAGCCGTCGCTCGATACCGGCGGCCCCGTAGAGTCCGGGCGAGTAGTAGCCGGCAAGGTACGCGGCGGTACCCTCGTACACCCGGCGTCGGCTTCCGCGCTCGTCGACCTCGTCGCGCGCGATGATCGTCCCATCGCGCAGGAGTATCCGCCCCCGTTCGCGCTGTCGCTCGGCCACGTACCGGCGGACATCCACGATGCCGCTGGCTGGATCGGCTGCTCGGGCGAAGATCCGGTCGCGGTCGAGTAGTTGGGCCCGGAGCACTTGGACGGTCACCATTCCGAAGCCGACTACCAACACCAAGCCGATGTGGACGATCGCTCGTCCCGCCTGTCGGTGTCGTGGAAGCGCGGGCCAGAGCGCCACGACCCAGAGCCCAGCGACCACCGCCAGGGCTGCGAACCATCGGGGGTCGGTACGATCAGGCGTGCGCGCCACGCCGTATGCGATCAACAGAGCGGAAGAGAGCAACGCCGTCGCCTGCAGGAACGGTCGCATCACCATCGATCCCGCGTCAGTTCGCTCGCTCGCACCAAGAGGCCGAGGATGAGGAAGTTCGTCACCAGCGAGCTCCCGCCTGCACTGATGAAGGGTAAGGTAATCCCCGTCAACGGGAAGAGACGCACGTTCCCCGCGAGGATGATGAGTGCTTGCAAACCGATGACCGACACGAGACCGATGCTGAGGAGTCGAGCGTAACTGTTCCTGATACGGGCAGCGACGAAGAGACCGCGCATGACGAGCGCCACAAACAAACCGATGACGGCGATGGCACCGAGGCTACCGAGCTCTTCCCCGATCGCTGCGAAGACGTAGTCCGAGGCGACGACGGGAATCGCTTGGGGATAGCCGAAGCCCAAGCCGCTTCCCAGGATATGACCGTGGGCGAACGCGAGGTCAGCCTGCACGGCTTGCAGCCCCAGGCCGGTCGGATCGGTCCACGGGTTCAGCCAGATCTGCACTCGCTGGCTGACGTGGGGAAAGAGCCGCAGCGCGACGACGACCGCAGCCCCGAACGCGCCGAGACCGGCAAGGACGTACAGCAAGCGTTCCGACGCCACGTACAGCATGACCAGGAAGATACCGAAGAGCAGTAACGCATTCCCGAGGTCGTTTTGGAGCACGACGGCGAGGACAGATAGCCCCCACATCGCCGTCAAGGGTATCAGGTACGGCAATGGTGGCAGCGCGATCGGTCCGAGCCGGTAACTGCTCGTGATGAGCTGACGATGATCGTCCAGGTAGCCAGCGAGAAACAAGACCAACAGGACCTTGACCAGCTCGCCTGGTTGGACCGTCACTGGACCGAGGTCGATCCAGAGCCGTGCACCCGACCCCAGATCGGTGCCGAACAGCATCGTGAACACGGTGAGTACGACGGCTGCGATCGCCCACGTGTAGCGCAACCGGCGCAACGCGTCGAAACGACGAACCACTGCAACGGTAACCCAGAGCGTCGCGAAGGCGATGGCCAAGTAGATGAGCTGCCGTTGACTGAGAGATGCCCAGACTCCCGCTTCCGGAATGGCAGGGCTGAGCCGTTGACTTACCAGCAAACCCAGGCAGCTCAACATGACGACGATCGGAAACAACAGTTCATCACCGCGGATGCGCAGCACGGTCAGCCATACGCTGGTTGCGAAGGCCATGGCGATGAAGGCGAGGCTCAAGGTGAGGTCGCTCCAGGACCACTCGGTCCGACCGCTGCGAGCGAGGTAGATGGTCAGCAACCCCACCAGCGAGGCGGCCGAGGGGACGACGAGCAGCTGGAGTTCCAACCAACGGACGCCGATGCGCTTCCCCATGGGTCAGGACGACAGGTACTTGCCCAGCAGCAGCTTGTAGCGCTCGCGGAGTTCCGCTGGCACCGCTTCGGGACGAGTGACGATCGCGTATTGCAGTGCCGAATGGCACGTGCACTGGCTGGGTAGCTCCCGCAAGCGCGGGATCAACTCGCGCAGCGTCCGCTGAGCTGCCTCGACATTTTGCTGGAGACGCTGCAACACGACAGCGACGCTCACCGGTTCCTCGGCGCTGTGCCACACGTCGTAGTCGGTGACCAGAGCGAGTATGGCGAAACAGATCTCGGCTTCGCGCGCGAGTCGTACTTCGGGCATCGCTGTCATGCCGATGATGTCCATTCCCCAGGACCGATAGAGCTTCGACTCGGCCTTCGTCGAGAACTGTGGTCCTTCGATGCAGATGTAGGTGCCGTGGTCGTGGACGCGCGGCCCGGCAGCCACAGCCGCTTGGACGAGCACACTCCGCAACTCCGGACAGAACGGTTCATCCAGCGCGACGTGCACGACTGGTCCTTCCTCGTCGAAGAAGGACCGCGTGCGGCGGACTGTCCGGTCGACGACCTGATCGGGTACGACGAAGTCGAGCGGTCGCATCTCCTCGCGGAGGCTCCCAACGGCACTGACCGAGACGATCCAGCGGACGCCGAGTGACTTCAGCGCCCAGAAGTTCGCCCGGGCGGGTACGCGGCTCGGGCTGTGCTGGTGTGCTCTACCGTGACGCGGAAGGAAGGCGACCCGCATCCCGTGGAGTGTTCCGATCGTGATCGTATCGCTCGGGTCGCCGAACGGCGTGGTCAGGCGCACCTCTTCGATGTCTTCCAAGTCCGGCATGCGGTACAGTCCGCTTCCCCCGATCACTCCGAGCTCTGCCTGCATCGTCCCATCCCTTCTCGCTCTCGTCGCGAACGCTACACTACGTCAGGAGGTGACCTACCACATGCCTTTGGAGGATAGCACCTCACCGAGCGCAACGAGGCGACGCGGCACAGTGGAGTCGCTGTGGTGGCCCACCGTCCGCGTCGGACTCCTTTTGTTGGCCGTGCTCTGGTGGTCCAGCATCCTGGTCCGCCTCGGTTCGCTCGACCGCGCGGCGCTGGCGAACGCGTCCGTGTTGCTTCCGGGGACCACATCCCTTCCCGACGCGCGCGTGGAAACTGCCGGTAGTTGGGTGGTGCAGCGTGTCGGAGAGACGTCCTTCGTCGCGACCCGCAATAAGGACGATGTGCTCCGCTTTACCTTCGTCGGAACGGAAGTGGCGCTGACGCTGCGAGTCGGACCCGACGCGGGACGCATCGCGGCTCGCGTCCAGCCGAGCGCTGATGGCTCGATCGCAACTCGCCCCGTCGAGATCCAGCTCGACCTCACGCGTTCGCGAGCGCGCGTCGTCGATGCGGTGCTCGCGGATGGCTTGGTCCCGGGGAAGTACGATGTCGAAGTCCACAACCTGGACACTGCCGAGTTGGCCGTCAGCGCGATCGTCGTCGCCAATCGACCGGGGATCTGGTGGGCCTGGATCGCTCCCGCAGGTATCGCCTTGCTGGCGCTGGTGCCAGCTCTCGAGATGTGGTGGCGAGCACTCACCTCGTCGCTCGGCTGGTCACTCGACAGCGAGGGAGGACCGTGAGCGACCCGCGTGGACGCTCGACCGTGTCATCCCGTGCGGTCACCCGTCGCACTGTGTCCCGTGACGCTGCTCTGACGATTCTCGGTGCGGTGCTCCTCGCTGTGACGATGAGCGATCTCTCGACCGCCCTAACGTCTATCCTGCTCGTCTGTCTGGTTGTGCTCGCGAGCGTAAACCCGCGGTCTTCGCTCTTCCTCGTCGCATTCGCTCTCCCTTTTGCACCACTGGAGGTACGCTGGGGCGCCCTCCGCTTCTCGGTGCTCGAGGTCGCGGTCCTGGTCAGTGTCATCGGGACTGTGCTGTATGAACTCGTCACCTTCGTACGCTCTCCGCGCCGGCGGGCGATCATCCTGGAGCTCCTCGCCGTCCTCGGATCCTCCTCGTTCACTCCTCTCGGTTTGGGACTGCTGGCGGTCGGAACCGCCTCGCTCGGCGTCGTCGCTGCGCCTGAGCACGTCCGCGAGAGCCTGCGCGAATGGCGCTGGGTCGTCGTCGAACCCGTGGCGTGGTATGCTGTGGCCCTTTGGATGTTGCGGCAAACTGATGACCGTCGGCGGCTGGTGTCGTGGTGGGTCGCGGGAGCAGCAGTGGCCAGCCTGGTCAGCGTGCTGCAGTGGCTCTCCGGAGGCGGACTCGCTACCGAGGGGGTGCGCCGGCTCGTCGGACTCTATTCGCACCCCAATGCCGCAGCGCTGATCTTGGAGCGACCGGCAGTCGTCGCGGCGACGCTCGCGCTCTTCTGTCACGGGAGGCAGCGGATCGTGTGGGGCGCGTCGGGTACCGTGCTCGGCCTCGCTGCACTCTTGACGTTCTCGCGGGGAGCGTGGGCAGCGCTCGCGGTGACTCTCGGTATCGCTGCCGTCGTGACCGGGTACCGTCGCCTGGCCCTCCTCGTCGCAGCCGGCAGCGTCTTGGCGCTCCTCGGCGCCGTTGCCTTCTTTCCTGACCGTTTTCGGACTGATCTTGCCGGTGGCAGCGAAGCGCTACGGCTGGCCATCTGGCGTAGTACTGTCCACATGATCCTGGATCGTCCACTCACCGGTGTGGGGCTCGACCAATTTCTGTACCAATATGCACCACGCTACGTGGAACCAGTCGCTTGGCCGGAACGGTTCACGAGTCATCCGCACAATCTCGTCCTCGATGCGTGGGTGCGCTTGGGCATCGGCGGCGTCGTCCTCTTGGGCGTGGCAGCCTGGCTTTTCGTCCGGGCCTTTCGCCAGCAGCCCTGCCCCTACTCCCGTGCAGTCATCCTGGGCACGCTGGCAGGACTGATCCACGGCTTCGTCGATCGAGCCTACTTCGCGCCGGAACTCGCCCTCTCGTTCTGGCTCGCTGCTGTCATACTTGATTTGCCGCGCACTGCGCCGAGCGCGGCTGACGAAGGTGGGAGGTGACCGTGCGCGTTCTGGTGGCAGGTGGCGCGGGATTCATCGGGTCGCACCTCTGCGAAGCGTTGCTCGCGGACGGCTACGAGGTCATCGTCGTCGACAATCTCTTGACAGGTCGTATCGAGAATATCGCCCACCTCCTGGACCATCCGCGTTTCCGGTTCCTCCAACGTGACGTCGCCGACTTGGAACCGATCGCGGTCGATGCGATCTACCATTTGGCGAGTCCGGCGAGCCCCGAAGGTTACCGCCGCTATCCGATCGAGACGTTGCTCGTCAACTCGCTCGGCACCCTGCGTCTCCTCGAGTACGCGCGGCACAGTCGTGCCCGGTTTCTCTACGCTTCGACCTCGGAGGTCTACGGTGATCCCCTGGTCCATCCGCAGTCCGAGGACTATTTCGGGAACGTCAACCCGGTCGGCCCGCGCAGTTGTTACGACGAGGGGAAACGCTTCGGCGAGGCGCTGACGATGGAGTTCGTGCGGGAATACGGCCTCGACGCACGAATCGCGCGCATTTTCAACACCTATGGTCCCCGCATGGATCCGGCTGATGGACGCGTAGTACCGAATTTCATCGTCCGCGCCCTCACTGGAGAGGCGCTCGAGATCTACGGTGATGGGTCACAGACGCGCTCGCTCTGCTACGTTTCGGATATGGTGCGGGGACTGCGCCTCTTGATGGAGCGTGAGGGGCTGGCTGGAACCGTGGTGAATCTCGGTAACCCCGATGAACGAACGATCCGAGAATTGGCCGAGTTGATCCGGGAACTGACCGGCTCGACGGTTCCCTTCACCTACAGTCCACCGCGTCCGGACGATCCGGTGCGGCGATGTCCCGATATCCGGCGTGCTCGTGAACTTCTCGGCTGGGAGCCTGAGGTACCGCTCGAAGTCGGTCTGGCGTGGACGATCGACTACTTCCGAACCGTTCTCTCTCGAGCACGGGTGCCCGATGCGTGAAGCGGTCGCTTGGCCTCAGCCGCGCCTCGTGACCTGGTTCGTACTGGTCAGCGGCATCGCAGCCGCGCTGGTGATCGTCTGGCTGCCAGCACCGTTCGGGATGGGACTTGCGCTCGCCGGTATGTTCCTGGTGGCTGCGCTAACGCTCCCAGCGATCGTCCCCCTCGCGCTCGTGCTCTCCGTACCAGTACAGGATGTCGTGCGTCTACCGGCGGGGCCCATCGGTATCACGGCGACGCAGCTCGGGCTCGCTGGGACCGCTATGCTCCTGCCGATCGTCGTTCTCGCTCGGCGTACCCCCATCCGCTTCCCAGGTATCGCTCGAGCGCTCACCGTCTTTCTCCTGGTACAAGTGGCGTCGCTCGCGGTCGCGAGCAACGTCCTGTACGGCATCGCCAGTGTCTATCGCTGGGCGGCAGCGCTGCTCGCGTTCCTCGCGATCATCCACCTGGTGCACTCGCGACGGCAGGTCGTGTTCCTGGCGGCAGCGCTGGCGTGCGCTGCACTGGCTGAGGTGACCTTCGGCACGATCCAGAGCGCCTTGGGTATCGCTCCACCCAGTTTCGCAGTCGCTGCTGGCCTCTACCGTGCCTATGGTACCTTCGGCCAGCCGAATCCGTATGCGGGTTATCTGGAAATGGTTGGACTGTGGCTCCTTCCCCTGGCGCTCTGGAGCGGCCGCGGCGCACTCATCGTCTTCCAGCGCTACCGTGCCCAGCGTTGGAGAGGCATGGCGGAGACGGTAGACACGCGCAGGAAGCTGGCGTTGCTCACGCTCCTCTTCGCGTGGCTCGCGGTAGGAGCCGTCACCAGTTTTGTCGGTATCCTGCTCAGCTTTTCGCGGGGTGGTTGGGTCGGTACGCTCGCTGGCCTGGCTGTTCTCCTCCTCTTTGCGCCAAAGCCCGTCCGTCGTCTCGGGCTCGTCGCGGCGTTGACAGGCGCGCTCTTTCTCCTCGCCGGGGGATGGCAGCAGCTGCCGCAACCGCTGCAGGAACGGGCGATGCAGCTCGTCACGCAGGCGCGACCGTTCGACGTGCGCGATGTGCAGTTGACCGACGCCAACTGGGCAGTCGTCGAGCGTATGGTGCACTGGCAGGCCGCCTGGGGCATGTTTCTCGACCATCCGCTGACCGGTGTCGGCGCTGGTAACTTCGGTGTCGCCTTTCCGGAGTACTCTCCCCACCCGCTCTTTCGCGTCGCTCGTGGGCATGCGCACAACTATTACCTGCACGTCTTAGCTGAACTCGGCATTCCCGGCTTTCTCGCCTACATCGTGCTCATCGGCGTCGCGCTCGGGACCATCCTCCGCGCTCTCCGGCGACCGACCTTCAACTTCGACCGTGCACTTGCCCTCGGCACGCTGGCGGCGACAGCAGCGGTTCTCGTACACAACGTGGTGGAAAACTTGCACGAGTTGCATCTCAGCGTCCACCTCCTCGCCTTGTGGGGACTCGCTTGGCACGTGCAGAACCGTTGGCATCGAGGCGAAACGACATGACACCGGACAGCACCGTGCCGCAGGCAGTGAGGGAAGGTTCTGCGTCGCTTCTCCGTGACGCGAGAGCACGCTGGTTCCTCGTCGCGCGGAGTGCCGGAGGGATCCTCGCCGTCGCCGTCCTGGTCGGGATAGCCTGGTACCGCAGCGGGGTAGAGCTCCGGCAGGTCTTAACGATATTGGCGAACGTTCGGCTCGAGTTTCTGCTCCTCGCCTTCGTCGCCTACTACGGTGCCTTCCCTCTTCGTGGCGCGCGTTGGCGAGTACTCCTGCACGAGCGAGACGAGACTCGATCCGTACCGGGACTACGAACCCTGGTGCGCTTTTACCTCTACGGATGGCTGCTCAACTGCGCTGTCCCTGCCAAGCTCGGTGAGCTCTATCGAGCGTTTTTAGTTCACCGCCGCGCCAATCTCCCCTTCTCGACCGTGCTCGCGACCGTTCTGGTCGAGCGCGCTGCTGACCTCGTCGTGCTCGCGTGCCTCTTACCGATCAGCGCCGTTGCGATCGGTGCGGCGACCCAGCGGCAACTCTTGTCGCTGCAGCTGATCGCCGCTGCCTTGGGAATTGCTGTTATCGCTGGACTCGTTCTGGTCCGCCGCTCCACGCGCTTTTTACGACTGCTGCCGGCGTTTCTCGAGCGGCCGGTGTCGGGGCTCGCAGTCGGACTGGCACTCCGGCGCCGGACGTGGGTCGTGCTCGGAGCGGCCACTCTGCCACTTTGGGCACTCGAGTGCTTGCGCGTCTATGCGGCAGCACTGGCGCTGGGGTTACCCGTCACGCTTCCGGTCACGTTCGTGATCGCACTCGTGGCGGCACTGCTGACGACGCTTCCCCTCACTCCAGCCGGTATCGGTGCCGTCGAGGTGGGGATCGCCGGGACGCTGGTTCTGCTCGGTTTTCCCGCTGAGCAGGCGATTGCGTTGGCATTGCTCGACCGCCTGGTCGCCTACTGGAGCGTTTTTTTGATCGCTGGGGTACCCTGGACGGTCGAGCGGATACGAGGAGCGTGAGATGGTTCGCGTCGCGCTGGACTTTTCCCCAGGGGTCGCGCAGCGGGCTGGTATCGGACGCTACACGCGTGAACTCGCTCACGCCCTGGCTCCCCTATTAGGCGAAAACCTCGTCCTTTGGTATGGGCGGGCCGGTAGCGCGTTCGGTTCACCACCTGCCGGCACCACGACTCGCCCTCTACCGTTACCGCCAGAATGGCTGACGCGCGCGTGGTTTCGCCTGCGACTGCCCCTACCAGTGGAGCTCGCCGTCGGTACCGTGGATGTCGTCCACGGAACCGATTTTCTCGTCCCACCGGCGCGCGCTCCCCGTGTGGTTACGGTCCATGACTTGAGCTTCCTTCTCGTCCCCACGCTCGGTTTCCCGCGACTCGTTCGCTTTCTCGCCTCCACTCTACCCCGAGTTCTCCGCACGGCACGGCAGGTGATCACCGTGAGCGAGGCAGTGCGGTCAGACCTGGTGCGCCTCTATCGTCTCGATCCGGAACGCGTGCATGCGATTCACCACGGTGTGGCTCCGGTGTTCCGGCCAGTTCCCGCATGTCGCCGCACACCGCTGTTGGCGAGCCTCGGTGTCCGCGACCCGTACGTGATCGCGGTGGGTACGATCGAACCGCGGAAGGGGTACAGCGTCGTCCTGCGTGCGGTAGAGGCTGCGGCGCAGCGTGTACCGGACCTACAGCTCGTGATCGTGGGTGTCCCCGGATGGCTCTCAGCATCGATCGAGGGTGAGATCCGTGCTGCGGAGCGGCGCGGTCGCGTCGTCTGGCTGCGCGGACTACCCGACGAGACGCTCGCCGCTCTCTACAGCGGAGCGCGTGCCTTCCTGACAGCCTCCATGTACGAGGGCTTCAACCTCCCGTTACTGGAAGCTCTCGCCTGTGGCGCACCGGCCATAGCGACTGACCTCGCTGTCCATCGCGAAGTAGCTGGGGAAGCGGCACTCTATACCGCAGTCGACGACCCGAGAGACGTCGCTCGCGCACTCGCTACGCTGCTCGAGAACGTGGAACTGGCCGATCGTTTGCACAACGCGGCACTGGAGCGTGCTGCGCGGTTCGATTGGGGGAAGTCGGCTCGGGCACATCTGGCGGTCTACGAGCTCGCAGCCCAAGAGCGCCGGCTCCGTCCCTCGATGAGCGTCACCTCCTGAGCGGAGGTACGGCGTTTGCGATGACGACGATAGCCTGGTCTCTCGCCGAGCCCTCGGTCCGTATCGGTTTGGTCGTGCTGGCCATAGCGAGTTTGGGCGGGCTCTTCGCTACCGCCTGGGCCGGTACACGTTTCATCGATCGTTTCGCTGTGGATGCGGCGCGACGGGTTCTCGCCAATTCGGCTACCCCGATCGCGGCGCAACTGTTCAACCGCGCAGTCGATCTGGTGTTCGCGGCCTTCGCTCTGCGCATTCTGGGAGTCGAGGGCAACGGGCAGTATGCGATCGCCACTGTGACCTGGCTCTATCTCAAGACGATCACTGACTTCGGATTGAGTATTTTGACTGCTCGAGAAATCGCTAAAGATGCCAGCGCGGCGGGTCGTCTGATCGGCGCGACCACCTTGTTCCGGTTTCTCGTCTTTCTCGGCGTACTCATCCCGCTCGCCCTGTTTCTGGCGATCGGTGTTCGTCTGCTCGATCTCACCCCTGCGAGTATTGCTGCGATCGTCCTGCTCACTGTCTCACTCCTCCCAGCGAGTTACGCTGAAGCGGTCAACTCGGCATTCACCGGTTTAGAAAAGCTCCACCTCCCCGCAGTACTGACCGTGTTCACCAATCTTTTTCGCTTCGCCGTAGGATTGCTCGCCCTCGGCTTCGGCTGGGGCGTCCCGGGAATCGCCGTTGCAGCGGTGCTGGCCACCGCGTGCAACGCGGTCGCGATGCATTGTGCGATCGCGCGCCAGCGCGTACGCGTGGCCTGGCGCTTGTCCCGATCGGAGGTACGCTGGCTCGCCAGAGCGTCGTGGCCGTTGCTTCTGAACGGTCTCCTGATCACGGTCTTTTTCCGCATCGACACCTTCATTATCCAGGCGATCGACGGGACACGCGCCCTCGGTATCTACGATGCGGCCTACAAATTACCGAACCTGCTACCGATCATCCCCTCGTACTTCGTCCTGGCCGTGTTCCCGACGCTCGCGCGTCAGACTGGAGACGATCTACGGCGATCCTACGAGTTGGGTGCGAAATTCCTCGTCGTCCTCGGTTGGGCGATCGTCATCGTCACGCTCTTCTCAGCGCCGCTGCTGATCAGAATTCTCGGGGGGCGAGCGTTCTTGCCTGACGCTGCGGACACCTTGCGACTTCTGATCTGGTTCGCCCCCTTGCATTATCTGAACGGCATCACGCAGTACGCGATCATCGCAGTGGACAGGCAACGCGATATCGCTCCTGCCTATCTGGTCGCGACGCTCTTCAACATCGTTGCCAATATCGTTGGTGTCTGGCTGTTCGGGTATCGGGCAGCGGCGGTGGTGACGATCCTCACCGAGATCGTCCTTCTGGTGCTCCTGGGTCGTACTGTCAGGAGGTACGTCGGTGCACTCGTATGGGGAACGCTCCTCGTGCGACCACTCCTCGCGGTCGCCGCAGCCTGTGTGGTGGGGCTCCTGGTGCTGCGTGTCTCCTGGGTACTGTTCCCGTTCGCTCTCGTCGTCTATGGTGCGGTGCTCTTGGCACTCGAGGTGATCCGTCGAGAGGAGCTATCGCTGCTGAGGGCGTTACTGCCACGGCTGCCAGTGCGGCTCGGCTCCTGAGGACACGGCGTCAACGGTTCGAGACGGACGTGGCCGCTCTGTGCACTCCAGTAGGCGACCCACCGGCTGTCGAGCGAAACCTCCCACGCGTCTCCTCGAACCGCTTCACCGAGCTCCTGTGTAGCACAGGGCTCGATATCATCCAGCGTAAAGGCGAGAAGTCGAGCATCCCCGCCACTGTGCTCGAGTACCCAGATCGCTTCCCTGGAGACCCGATAGTTCGTGGGAATAGGTAAGGGATTAGCAGTCGCGGTGACGAGGTCGATCCGCCACACCCCGTCTTCCTGCGGATGACCAGAGAGCACGCGCGTGACGATGACCTCGTCGCGATCGGGAACGACTTGGAGGTTAGCGAAAAAGCGGCCTTCCACGATCAGCTGCAGTCCCGACCGAGACGGTGGCACGACCCAGAGGCCGGCTCGTCCGCCGTCGACCGTTTCACCGATGATGACCAAGTAGGAACTCGTTCCCGACCAGGCGAACTCCTGAACCCGTATGGGACCGAGTCGCACTGTCCTCCGCGTCTCGCGATCGAGAACGACTACATGAGCGCTCTGGACGACGAAGGAACTGGGTACTCGTTCGTCGGTGACTTCGAGCCACGCGAGGGAGCGGCCGTGCGGGGAGAGCGCGAGGCGTGTCCAACCCGTCTCGACGCGGTCGATCGGGCGTCCCTCGGTGTCGAATACTGTGGTGAGGCCATGCTCGGGATCCAGCAAAGCGATCGAGCGACCCACCGCGACGCCGAAACCACGCCCCACGAAGCGACGCTCCAGAGTCTCCGGATCGATCAGCCACAGCCCTGGCTCTGGCTGGAGGTCGTAGACGACGACCGAGTCGGAGTGCAGCCAAGAGATCACTCCGCAACAACGCGCGATGATCGCCGGTCGCTCAAGGGGAGCAGCGGGACTCCCCAGAGCTCCCGCTGCACTGAACGGCGTGCTCGGAGAGGGACGAGGTACAGCGACGGTACCGACAGGTGGCGCCGTCGGTGCTGGATCGGGTACGAGCGTCGCTGTCGCGGCGGCCTCGGTCACCGGTCCGCGGGTAGCGGTCAGTGGCGCAGGCGTACTCTCGGCGCGGCAACTGAGCAGCGCGGCGAGGGCGAGGACGAGAACACTGAGAGTCACGAGCCGAGAGGGCGGTCGATCGGTCACGGTGGCGGCCATGGAGTCGACCAATCGTTGAGGAGTGGTCCGCCGAACTCGACCGCTGGCTGGTCCCAAGGCGTGCGCCACCGTTCTGGTGCATCTTCGTTGATGACGAATTGTTGCCCTGCCAACCGCAAGCCGAGTGTCAGACGCTCCCAGTCGGCAGCGATCAATGGAATGGGATTGAAGGCGTACCGCATCGTCGTGTCCCGGATCTCCAAGTGCAGGTGCGGGGCACGATCGCACCGAGGACTCGCGGGGTCCCCGACGAGTCCGACCGGATCACCTCGTCGCACTCGCGCCCCGACCTGGAGAGTCGAACGTCGCAGCAGGTGCCCATAGAGGGAGCGATACCCGTTACCGTGGTCGATGACGACGTTATGCGGGGCGGCGCCGTACGGACCATCGACAGCCACGACCGTGCCGTCAGCGATGGCGCGGACAACTGTCCCGCATCGAGCCGCCAAGTCGATCCCGAAGTGGATGCCTTGACCGGCCGCGTAGAGGTTCATGCGGTTGCGGTACGCTGCGACGGTATTGCCGTACCACTGGCTGAGGAACCACGTGGAAACACCGGCTGGCTCAGCGAACGGGAGTGCGAACGGTGGTTCCGGTCGTGCCGCGACCGCTGTCGACTGAACCGTGAGCACGAGCACGACCGAAAGAACCAGCCAGACCACTCGTCGCTGCCGCACAGCAGGCCGCCACCTGATGCGCTACACTCTGAATCGCGCGCTCGGAAGGATGGCACCAGTGTTGACCGTTCTGCAAGGGAGCAGCGAATTCCTCAAGCGAGAACGTTTGGCACAGATGCTCGCCGAGCAAGACCCTGAGGGATATTCGACGCACCATTTCCCGCCAGGGTCCGAGGTCGAGGTCGTGTTCGCTGTCGCCCGAACGCCGGGCTTTTTCGGACAGAGACGAATCGTGGTCTGCGAACACCTGCTCGACTCGCGGCTCAAGGGGGGCAGACTGGACGAGGCCCTGTTGGCCGCCTTGCGCGAGCTTCCCGATACGGTGCATCTCGTGTGTCTCGAAGGGCCTTTGCCGGATTCCGCTGCGGCGCAGCTGCGAGAGCGTTTCCAGGATCGGGTGACCTGGATCGACTGCTCGGTGCCACGCGGGCGCGCACTCGGACAGTGGATCGTCGAGCGAGTGCGCCGCTATGGTGTGGCCTTCACTCCCGAGGCGGTGCAGGAACTCCTCGAACGACTCGGGATCGTGCACGAGAGCGGTGCATTCCGCTCGCGCGGGGGATCGGATTCGGAAGAGGGGATCGATCTTGCCCGACTCGACAGCGAGCTCGCGAAGTTGTCAACTGCGGTCTTTCCGGGCGACACGATCGAGCCGTCTCTCGTGCAGGCCCTCGTCGATCCGAACGAGCGGTCGCTCGGTTGGGAATTCCTCGACGCTGTCCGGGAGGGACGCGCAGACCTTGTCCTTCGCGAGTTGGCGCTGGCGGTCGCCAATGGGACACCGCCTGAAGTGCTGCTCGGTCAGCTGGCTAGTCACTTCGAAGTCGTTCTCGCTGCTACAGCGACGCCACAGCAACCGCCGGAAGTCGTCGGGGCTGCGACGGGATTACCGGTCAACCGCATCGCGCAGGTGCGGCGTCAGGGGGCGCGAGCGGACGTCGAGCACGCCAAGCGCGTGCTCGCGATGCTCCGTGCGCTCGATGCGGGAGTCAAGCGCGGCACGATCAACGACACCGAGGCTGCTCTGGCTGCCGTGCTCGTTGCGCCGAACACGACGCGGCAGCCTCGGCGCCGTTGACATGCGCACCGACGATCAGCTCGCTTGTTGTTCCTGCTGGGCCAGACGCGCGCGTACCAGCGCGTTGAAACGCTTCATGAGGCGCGACTTGCGACGTGCCGCGTTGTTCTTGTGGATGACCCCCTTCGCCGCGGCTTTGTCGAGTGTGGAAATCGCGTCACCGATCGCTTTGGCCGCAGCCTCGAGGTCACCAGCATCCATCAGCTTCCGCGCCTTCTTGATCAGCGTCCGCGCCGTCGAGCGCCACCAACGGTTCCGAATGCGACGTCGTTCGGAGCGGCGGAGCGCTTTCGCTGCAGACTTCGTATTCGGCAAGGCTTCCAACCCCCTCACACGACAGACCACAGTTCACTGATATCACAGTCTAACACGACCGGAGATCCCACGCTGCCAGACGAGCCGCTTGCCAGCGCTAGCGCTCGAGTACCATAACCAGCCGAGGAGCGGAGCGGGGTCACGGGTGACAGCGCGGCACGCGACGAGCCAGCGACTCGCTCGAGCGACGCTCATCGTCGGAGCGTTGTTCGTGGCGAGTCGGCTGCTGGGTTTGCTGCGTGAGATTCTCATCGCAGCTCGGTTCGGAACGTCTCCCGAGTACGACGCCTACGTCGCGGCTTTCCGCATTCCCGATCTGGTCTTTCTCGTCGTCATGAGCGGAGCCTTCGGTTCCGCCTTCATTCCCGTCTATGCCGAACTCCTGACGACGAGCGGTCGTCGTACTGCCTGGCGCCTAGCGAACACCCTCCTCTCCTTTTCGCTCCTGACCTTCGTTCTCGTCACCGTGCTCACCATCGTCAGTGCCGAATGGTTGATCCGCACGATCGTGGCTCCTGGCTTGACGCCAGCGGCTCAGGAACTCGCGGCGAACCTGACGCGTGTCCTCATGCTCTCGCCACTCTTCCTCGGCATCGGGGCTGCAGCCAAGGCGATGTTGGAAGCTGAGGCACGCTTTACCGAGCCAGCAGCCGCGCCGCTTCTCTACAACCTCGGCATCATCGCTGGTGCATTGCTCTTCGCTCCGCCCCTCGGCATCACCGGGCTCGCCTTCGGTGTCGTGATCGGCGCCGCAGCGTACGCTGTCCTGCAACTCGGTGCTTTGTACCGCTCCGGCTGGCGCTTCGCCGTCACCGTGCAGTCCGACGTTCCCGGGCTGGCCGACGTGGTGCGGTTGCTCGGACCGCGGTTACTGGCTCAAGCAGCGATGCAGATCAACCTCGTGGTCATGACCAACTTAGGGTCGCGCCTCGGCCATCAGGCGATCGCTTCGCTGCAGTACGCCTACCAGGTATTCCTCCTGCCGCACGGCGTCATCGCGCTGAGTATTGCGACGGTTCTGTTTCCGACCCTGGCTCGATACCGGAGTCTCGGTGCCGTTGACGAGGTGAGCCAGACGTTCGCACGGTCGCTGCGCGTGTCGCTCGTGTTGACAATGCCGATTTCTGTGCTCTTCATCTTTTTCGCTCGCAGCATCGTCCAAACGTTGTTTCAGTTCGGGGCCTTCACCGCGACGTCGACGGTGCTGGTCTCCGAGGCGCTCCGGTGGTTCGCACCCGGCCTCGTCGCCTATGCTGTCGTGGAGCTCCTCACGCGTCTTTCCTATGCGTTCAAGGACAGTCGTTCACCTGTCGTCGCTGCCTTCGTTGCCGTCGTGACCAATCTGGTGCTCGGTCTCCTTCTCATGCGCCCATTCGGTCATCGAGGCTTGGCACTCAGCCTCGCCCTGGCCACGACTCTGGAGATGGTCGTCCTGGCCACCCTAGTACGGAAACACGTTGCCCTTTCGTATCGGCAGGTAGGACAGCAATGCCTGCGAGCTCTCCCTGCGCTGATCGTTCTTGCAGTCGCCGCGTGGGGATTCGCAGCGCCTCTCGAACGAGCGACCGATCCGACAGCCGGTCGTTCGCTCGGCCAGGTCCTCGCCTTTGTCTTGACGCTCTCCGCCATAGCGATGACCTACGTGACGCTCTTGACCGTCTGGCGGCAGCCGGACGCACTCCTCTTCGTCTCTCGTGTCCGCGACCAGGTCGGGCGTCGGGTCGGGCGGATCCTGGGCGGTATACTTGATCGGTGATGTCGCGTCGGTACGGGGTAGCAAAGCGACGATGGTCGATCAGAAACGGATTCGAAACTTCAGCATCATCGCCCACGTCGATCACGGAAAGTCGACGCTCGCCGATCGGCTTCTCGAGGTTACGCAGACGATCAGTGATCGCGAGATGGTGGAGCAAGTGCTCGACTCGATGGACCTCGAGCGCGAAAAGGGGATCACCATCAAGGCGCGAGCGGTCCGCATGCAGTATCGGGCGCAGGACGGCGAGACCTATGTTCTGAACCTCATCGATACACCTGGGCACGTGGACTTTTCTGCTGAAGTTTCGCGCAGTCTCGCGGCTTGCGAAGGGGCCTTGTTAGTGGTCGACGCGACGCAGGGTATCGAGGCGCAGACCTTGGCTCACGGTATGCTGGCGATCGATCTCGGGCTAGCGATCATCGGCGTCGTCAACAAGATCGATCTCCCCAATGCCATGCCCGAGCAGGTCGCGCAGGACCTGATGGATCAATTCGGATTGCTTCCCGAGGAGATCATTTTCGCCTCTGCCAAGGAAGGTATCGGGATCCAAGAGATCCTGGAGGCGATCGTCCAGCGGATTCCGCCTCCGAAGGGTTCACCGGAGGCACCGCTCCGGGCATTGATCTTCGATTCGCACTACGATCCGTACAAGGGCGTGATCGCTTATGTACGGATCGTCGACGGGACGCTCAAGGTCGGTGACCCGATCCGCATGATGGCGAGCCAGGCTGAAGGCGAGGCGCTCGAACTGGGGCAGTTCCGGCCGCTGATGACGCCGGTCGAGCAACTGGCCGCTGGTGAAGTCGGGTACATCGCGACAGGTCTCAAGGTCGTGCGCGACTGCCAAGTGGGCGACACAGTGACCCACGCCCTGCGCCCGGCTGCTGAACCGCTGCCCGGGTACCGCCCCGTGAAACCGATGGTCTTTGCCAGTTTCTACCCCGTAAACAGCGACGACTACGAGGAACTGCGTGATGCCCTGGAAAAGTTGCGTCTCAACGACGCAGCGCTCGTCTTCGAGCCAGAATCGTCCGAAGCCTTGGGATTCGGGTTCCGATGTGGTTTCCTCGGTCTCCTACACATGGAAATCATCCAAGAGCGTCTCGAGCGCGAGTACGGGCTCGAGTTGCTCGCGACCGCGCCTAGTGTGCAGTACGAGGTCGCGAAGCGGGACGGCAGTACGGTGTTGATCGACTCGCCGGCCGAGATGCCACCGGCTGGCGAAATCGAGGAAATCCGAGAACCTTGGGCGCGAGTGACTATCCTAACGCCGAGTCGGTACATCGGTAACCTCATGGAGTTGGTGACCAGTCGGCGCGGTCAACTCGTCGACCTCGAGTATTTCGGGGAAGACCGTGTGCGCCTGCGCGTCGACGTACCGTTGGCCGAGTTGATCGTGGACTTCTACGATCAGCTCAAGTCGCGCTCACAAGGCTACGCCTCGATGGACTATCAGCCGGTCGGCTACCGCGCGGGCGACCTCGTCAAGTTGGATATCCTCGTCCACGGGCGCCGCGTCGACGCACTCTCGCTCATCTGCCACCGGGACCAAGCCTACGCGCGGGGTCGCGAGCTGGTCGAGAAGCTCCGCTCGCTCATCCCGCGGCAACTGTTCGATGTACCGATCCAAGCCGCGATCGGAAGCCGAGTCATCGCCCGCGAGACCATCCGCGCCCTCCGCAAGAACGTGCTCGCCAAGTGCTACGGCGGTGACGTGACGCGGAAGCGCAAGTTGCTCGAAAAACAAAAGGAAGGCAAGGCGCGGATGAAGCGCATCGGGAGCGTGGAGATTCCGCAGGAAGCCTTCCTCGCTGTCCTCAGCTTGGGTGACGACTCCTCGAGCCAGGGCTCACGGTGACACGATGGAGCACAACGGCCACCTGGCCATCGTCGGTCTCGGTCCAGGGGCACCGGAGCACTTGACAGCCGCAGCGGCAAAGCTGCTCAGCGAGGCGCCGGTGTTGCTCCGGACGCGGCAGCATCCGGTCGCGTACACCTTCCCGGGCTCCGATCGCTGGGATTCGTGTGACGACCTCTACGAATCGAGCCCGACCTTCGAAGAGGTCTATAACAGGATCGTTCTTCGCGTCCTCGAGCGAGCCCGTCGGGAGCGGCTGGTCTACGCGGTACCTGGTCATCCCCTCGTCGGGGAGGCGACGGTCCGCCGCCTCCTCGTGGATGCCCCGGCGCACGGTATCACGTGCACGGTCGTGCCTGGACTGAGCTTCATCGACGCAGTTCTACCGCTCGTCGGTGTCGACGCCCTGGCGAGCAACCTGCAGATCGTCGATGCACTGGAGTTGGTCGCCTGCGCCGAGGCTGCGCCGTTCGCCGGTGGTCGTCTGCCGCTCTCCCCGCTGCGTCCAATGCTGCTCGGTCAAGTCTATGACCGCTACATCGCATCCTCAGTGAAGCTGACGTTGCAGCGCGTCTACCCAGCTGACGTCACGCTCAAGGTGGTCCATGCTGCCGGTAGCGAGAATGCTGACGTGAGGGAGATCCCGCTCTACGAACTCGATCACTACGACTACGATGCGACGACCGCTATCTACCTCCCTCCGCTCGACCCGCTCGTCGCGCCGGTAACGGAAGCCTTGCAGCGAGTCGTCGCCCGTCTTCGGGCACCAGAGGGTTGCCCGTGGGACCGCGAGCAGACGCATAGTTCACTGCGCAGGCATTTTCTCGAGGAGACCTACGAGGCGATCGAAGCGATCGACGCTGGCGACGACGAGGCACTGCAGGAAGAACTCGGCGACGTGTTGCTTCAAGTGCTCATGCATGCGCAGATCGCCGAAGAGCGCGGTGCGTTCGTCTACGAAGACGTGGTCGGGGGCGTCATCAGTAAGCTGGTTCGGCGTCATCCGCACGTCTTCGGGCAAGCACGACTCGATTCAGCGGCTGCAGTCCTGGCACGCTGGGAGGACATCAAAGCCAGCGAGCGTGCTGAGCGACCGGAGCGCCGAAACCTCGTTCCGCGTACCCTCCCGGCACTGTCCAGGGCGCAAGAGCTTCTGAAGCGAGCGCGCCGTCTCGATCCAGGGTGGTTCGAGGCGCTCGAAGAGGAGCTTGCTGCGCGTGCTATGTCTCGTGACCAGGCGCTGGTCGCGCGCCTGGTCGCAGCGCTCATCGATGCCGTTCGCGACGGCATCGACGCCGAAGCAGCCCTACGAGCGTGGAGCTTCGAGTTGGAGCGAGCAGTGATGGATCGTGCATCGCGGTCATAAAAAGTATCCGGAAAGGGGTCGATAGATGAGCGATGCGACCGTCTCGACCAGACGAGCGGGAAGCCGACGTCACACGACCTGTGGCGAACTGCGTCGCGAGCATGTCGGACGTACGGTGACGCTCAAAGGGTGGGTACACCGGCGGCGTGACCACGGAGGCTTGATCTTCCTCGATCTTCGTGACCGATACGGTATCACCCAGGTCGTGGCGAACCCGGCACACTCGGCGACTGCCCATGCGGTCGCGGAGCGTCTGCGAGCTGAGTACGTGGTTGCGGTTACCGGGCAGGTCGTCGCTCGTCCCGAGGGGACGGTCAATCCGGCGCTGCCGACGGGTGAAATCGAGGTCGTCGCCGACGAGATCGAGATCCTGAATCCGGCGAAGACACCGCCGTTCCCGATCGCTGAAGAGACCGACGTGGACGAGTCGCTGCGTCTCGAATACCGGTACCTGGACCTCCGACGAGCACGCCTGCAGCGGAATCTCCTCCTCCGCCACCAGGTCGTGCGCTTCGTCCGGCAGTACCTGGAAGAACGCGACTTCGTCGAGATCGAGACTCCCATGTTGATCAAGAGCACACCGGAGGGAGCCAGGGACTACGTCGTCCCGAGCAGGATTTTCCCCGGTCATTTCTACGCTCTTCCTCAGTCGCCCCAGCAGCTCAAACAGCTCCTGATGGTGGCGGGGTTCGACCGCTATTACCAGATCGCACGCTGCATGCGGGACGAGGACCTGCGCGCGGACCGACAGCCCGAATTCACCCAGATCGACCTCGAGATGTCCTTCGTCGACGTCGATGACGTTCTCGAACTGATCGAAGGGCTCTACACGGAGATGTTCCAGCAGTTCGCGACGAAACCGCTGAAGCAGACGCCGTTTCCGCGGCTCACCTACGCTGAAGCGATGCTCCGTTACGGCAGCGACAAACCGGATCTCCGTTTTGGCTTGGAGATCCAGGACGTCTCTGACATCTTTGCCCAGACGGGTTTCGGGGTGTTCCGGACAGCGCTGAGCGAGGGTGGAGTCATTCGGGGGTTCTGCGTCTCGGGCTTCGCAGAGGCGACCCGATCGCAGCTCGATCACCTCACCGAGTTGGCGCGGTCGTTCGGTGCGAAGGGACTGGTTTGGTTGGCACTCCAGCAGGAGAGCGAGAAGATCGCGGCGCGGTCGCCGGTGGCGAAGTTTCTCACCGAGCAGGAACTCGAGGCCCTGGCCCAGCGCTTCGGCGCTGAACCTGGCGATCTGCTGCTCCTCGTCGCCGACCGCGAGCCGGTGGTTGCCAACGTTCTCGGCCGATTGCGCAACCAGGTCGCGCGCGACCGCAAACTGGTCGACGAATCGGTGCACGCTTTCTGTTGGGTCATCGATCCTCCGCTCTTCGAGTGGAACGAGGAGGAGGGACGCTGGGAGGCGATGCATCACCCGTTCACGAGTCCGCGCGACGAAGACCTGCCGCTGTTGGATACCGATCCCGGGCGTGTTCGTGCCAAGGCCTACGACCTGGTTGCTGATGGGTACGAACTCGGTACCGGGAGTATCCGGATTCATCGCCGGGACGTGCAGAACAAGATCTTCGCCATCATGGGATACGACGATGCCGAGATCGAACGACGCTTCGGACACTTGCTGCGAGCGTTCGAGTACGGTGCACCGCCGCACGGTGGGATGGCACCGGGACTCGACCGGACCGTCATGATCCTGGCTGGCGAGTCCTCTCTGCGCGAAGTCATCGCTTTTCCGAAGAACCAGCGAGCCCAGGATCTCATGCTCGGCGCACCCTCACCGATCGACGAGCGCCAGCTACGCGAGCTCCATCTCTGCGTGGTCTATCCGGAAGACGAGGGCGCGGACAGCGCGCGCTGACCGTTGCGCGCTCACCGCGTGTCCGTCGTGTGCAGGAAAAAGGGGGCCGGGTCGACCCGGCCCCCTGAACCGTGGTGAGCAGCAAGGAGTGTGTGAACTCAACGGGTGGCGAGCGTCAGGATCAGCTCCCGGGCGACGCGCGAACCCCCGCATGCAGGGCGAGCGCCACGCTCTCTCCCACCCCAGCTGTACGCTTCGACCGCTTTCAAGCACATTGTTGCTCTCGCCGCCGTAGTGCATCACGGCGAGCGCAGGGGGCTCTGACCATGGCCACCACTCCCCTCTGCGGTAACGCAGCGTGCACAGCGCCCGCGCCAGATGACTTGGGCTTCATCCACCTCTGCGCCTGGGAGATCGAGTTCCAGACAGGGCTTGTGCCCCACTGCGCAGGGGACGTCGAACACAGTCCCGCACTGCCGGCACACGAAGTGGTGATGCCAACGCTGCAACGTCTCGACGAGCATCCGGCCCGGACCGACGTCAGCCACCATCACGAGACCGGCGGCAACGAGCGCGTGGAGCACGTTGTAGACCGTCGCTCGAGGCACGCGAACCCCCCGACGCGCGAGGTCGCGGGTTACCGACTCGACCGACCGATGACCGCCGTTTCGCTCCAGGACGTCGAGGATCAGGAGGCGCTGCTCAGTCACGCGTAGGCCGGCGCGCCTCAGGCGGTCGGCGAGTTCGCGGCGGCGATCGACGGTGATCTCGCTCGTCATCGCTCCAGGCACCTGATTTCGACAGTGTCTAACGTACTTGTCTGCGGCCATCGTGTCAAGACAGCAGTGGCATCTGGGCATCGAACGGCTCAGGCGAGTGAGCGTCGGCAGGACCACTGGCTACGCTCGGTGATCGACGATCGCGCGACGGTCGATGAGTGAACCGGCGCGGGGGTGTCTTACCGACCGCGTGGGCTGGGTGTACTCCTGAACCTCAGCGCTCACGAGGTCAGGGTGAGCGAGGAGGCGCAACGGCGGCCCAACCCGGGGCGAGCTCGACCAGGCGCCTTGACAGCTACCCGCCTGACTGCCTATACTCAGTAGTGCTGCCGAGGCGGCAGGGACGTGCCGAGGTGGCGGAATAGGCAGACGCGCTACCTTGAGGGGGTAGTGCCCGAAAGGGCGTGGGGGTTCAAATCCCTTCCTCGGCACCACTTCGCGGGCGATTAGCTCAGTTGGTAGAGCGCCACGTTTACACCGTGGAAGTCAGAGGTTCGAGTCCTCTATCGCCCACGAGTGCCGCGAGGCAGCGTAAGCCGAGGTAGCTCAGTTGGTAGAGCACGTGACTGAAAATCACGGTGTCGGCGGTTCGATCCCGCCCCTCGGCACCAGAGACGCTCGAGGCACCGGCTCCTGAGAGCCGGTTTTTCGTTTTGTCGTGTCCTTCGGAGTTGCAGACAACGCGCGCCGGGGGCATAAGACGGCGCGCGTTGTCGGAGACACTCGCTGACGAGCGGCGTCGTCAGACCACTGTGGCTCGCGACGCCTCGACGAAGAGATCGATCGCCCGCAGGTAGTTGGCTGCGATCTTCTCCGCTGCTTCCTCCCGCGTGAGGGCTCCGTTGAGGAACCCTTGCACACCTTCCCACCAGAGCGTGCGGCCGATCGCGAAGCCGATGTAGCCGGGCACACCGGCTCCCATGCGCAGCCAGTGATCGACGCGCGCCGGGTCAGCACCGCGGCCGAGGACGACGCAGCTCACGTGGTCGCGACCACCGCTGCGTACCTTGGCACCCATTCGCTCGCAGTCCTCGCGACGGTCCAGTCCCTCGATCTTCCAGACGTCGGGGACGATTCCGGCCGCGTAGAACTCGTCGATCGCCTGCAACGTCAGGTTGGGGCGAACGTCGCGATCGTAGCGCTCACTGTCGCCACCGACCTGGTCCAGTTGCGCTTTGGTCGCAGGGACCAGGAGTTCGAGGAGGAACATGCGGTTACGCTCGCGCAACCAGTCGTGCAGCACCTTCAGCCGTTCGAGTTGCGTTCGTTTGACATCGGCCGGATCGTCGGGGTTGTAGCGGACGAGAGCCTTGCTGAAGGTCGGGTCGAAGGCGAGGATGTGATCGCCGAACTGTTCCCCGTACTCGAAGTCGAAGACCTTCTGACCGCTCTTCTCGACCGGCATGGACAGGATGTATCCCCGCTCGCGAGCTGCGCGGGCGACGCCGGCACCATACTGCTCGTCGACCAGGATCCCGGCCGCATCGCGCGGTGCCCCTCGCTCCACGGCGCGTTCGAAACCGGCGAAAATGACCTGCTTCGCCTGCCGAATCTTCTCGACGCGCTCACTCTCGGGAACACCGGCCTTGCTCGCCATCTCCTCGAACGAGCTCCGGTGGTCAAAGGCCAGGATGTAGAGCGGTCGATCGTACCCGATCTGCATGGTCACACCTCCCGTCCTCAACCGTACCCTGCTCCAACGCTAACCGAGACGGTGTCGGTGTGCAACCCTTGACAGCCAGGTGGGGGGTCGACTACACTTTGCAGCGGTCGTTGGGGAGTCGTCTAACGGTAGGACGGCTGACTCTGGATCAGCTAGTTGGGGTTCGAATCCCTACTCCCCAGCCGCGAGCCACCGTCCCCTACTGGCGGTGGCTTTGTTGTCTTGGTGTACACTAGGACGGCGACTGGTCTCACGAATTCGAGCGACGTGGCAGGAAGGAAGCGGACGAACCTGTTCATTCCTGAGACGAAGACCGAACGTGCGCTCCTGGTATGCGTCCATTGGCGCCGAGACGGCTGGGAACCGGAGTCATCCCTCGCCGAGCTGGCGCAGCTGGCCGCGACGGCTGGGTTGGAAGTCGTCGGCGCGGTCGTTCAGCGTCTCCCGCATCCGCATCCCCGTCACTACGTGGGGCCAGGCAAGCTCCAGGAGATCGCGCAGCTGCGAGAACGTGCAGGTTTCACCGTTTTGCTGGCCGATGACGAACTCAGCCCGGCTCAGCTGCGCCACCTCGAGGACGCACTCCAGGTCAAAGTGCTCGATCGTACGGCGCTCATCCTCGATATCTTCGCGCGTCGCGCGCAGACCCGCGAAGGCCGTCTCCAGGTCGAACTCGCGCAACTCGAATATCGCTTGCCCCGCCTCACTCGGATGTGGACACACCTGTCGCGTCAGGCTGTCGGCGGCGTCGGACTGCGCGGACCCGGCGAGACACAGCTCGAGATCGATCGTCGCCGTGCCCGTGAGCGCATCGCGTGGATCCGTCACCAGCTCGAGGATGTCCGTCGTCACCGCGAGCGCTATCGGCAACGACGGCGTCAGCAACGTCTACCGGTCGTGTCACTCGTCGGGTATACCAACGCCGGCAAATCGAGTTTGCTCAACGCCCTCACCGGCTCGTCTGTGCTCGCTGAGGACAAGCTCTTCGCGACACTGGATCCGACGACGCGGCGTCTGCACCTTCCCGACGGCCAAGTCGCGCTCCTGACCGACACTGTCGGGTTCATTCACAAGTTGCCGACGTCGCTCGTCGCTGCGTTCCGCGCCACGCTCGAAGAAATCCTCGATGCGCAGCTCCTGCTCCACGTGGTCGATATTACACACCCTAAGGCAGCCGAGCAGGCTGCGACAGTGCGCCGGGTCCTCCGCGAACTCGGCGCCGATGTCCTCCCGACGATCACAGTGCTGAACAAGATCGACTTGTTGGCGCCCGATACTCCGCCGGACGTCATCGCTCGCGAGTTGGGTGTTCCCTCGCACGCGATCCTCGTCTCGGCTTTGACGGGACAAGGGCTAGACCAGCTGCGCCAGCGCATAGCCGAGGTGCTGCAAACGGTGGTGCGACCGGTTCAGGTCCGTCTCTCGATACCCTACCGGAAGCGCGATCTCCTCACCATGATCGAGGAGCGCGGCACTGTCGACGAACGGCGCTATCACGCGGAGGGGATCGAGCTCCGTGCTCGCATACCGGCCTCGCTCGTGCCCCGTCTGGAGCCCTACATCCTGACCGGGCCGGCGGATGCGTGAATGCGCATCTCAGGACGAAATTCCTGTCGCTCGTGCGAACGGATTCGCCGATAATACGCCCAGGGAACGCCGAAGGTGAGGAGCAGTGCCGTGACCTTGAATGAAACCGTTCAGCGCCTACAGCGGGATTATGGTCTCGAGGCAGCGCTCGTCGTGACGACAGACGGACTCCTCGTAGAGGCGGCAGCCGCATCGGGGACCGAACTCGACACTGAAGCGATCGCCGCCAACGCGGTGAGCGGGCTCCTCATGCTGGAGGCCCTCGGCCACGAGTTGGCCAGCTCGCCGCGCCAAGCGATCGTCGAGTTCGACCGGCACCTGGTACTCGTCGCTCCGCTGGACCAGGACACCGCCCTGGTGCTCGTCGCGTCGGGCAGCGCTAACCTCGGGCGGCTGCGGCTGGCGCTGCGTCGCGCGGGGCCGCAGCTGGCAGAGGCTCTCCGCGCTGAGTCTGTGTGACGGGGAAAGACGCGTGGAATCGCTCTCCTACGCACGATCGGGTGTCGACCTTCAACGAGCTGAGAGTGTCAAGGCACGGATAGCCCAGGCGGTGCGGGAGACCTTCACCGACGCAGTCTTGCGCCCGCTCGGGCTTTTCGGCGGGGTGTTCGCCGCTCCCGGTACCGACGGGCAACTCGCTTTGGTCGCTACGATCGACAGTGTGGGGACGAAGATCCTCGTAGCGCGGGCCTGGGGCTGGCATGAAGGCATCGGGATCGATCTCGTCCACCACAGCGCCAACGACTTGCTGGCGTGTGGTGCTGTGCCGCTCTTTTTTCTGGACTACTTCGCGACTGCAGCTCTCGACGAGTCGGTTCTGGAGGAGCTCGTTCGCGGCATGACTGTTGCCTGTCGCGAACTCGGGTGCGCCCTCATCGGCGGCGAGACGGCTCAACTCCCTGGCATCTACGCCCCCGGCACCTACGATCTCGCCGGGTGTATGGTCGGTGTCGTTCGGAGCGATCGCATCGTCGATGGCTCGCGTATCGTTCCCGGAGACGTCGTCCTCGGGCTACCTAGCAGCGGCTTGCACACGAACGGGTACAGCCTGGCCCGTGCCAGTCTCGGTTTGACGGGCAATCCGGAGGAAGACCGCAAGCGGCTCGAGGAGGTGCCGTCGTGGGCTGATCGTCCGTTGGGCGAGCTCTTGCTGGTCCCTCACCGGTGCTACCTGCCGTTGCTCCGCGACTGGCTCGAGCACGACGGTCTCCATGGACTGGCACACATTACGGGTGGAGGCCTCCTCGAGAACATCGCGCGGATCGTTCCCATCGGATGTCGCGTGGAGATCGACGCCTCGTTGTGGACGATACCGCCGATTTTTCGCGAAATTCAAGCGCAGGGAGCGGTCGACACTGCCGAAATGTTCCGCGTTTTCAACATGGGGATCGGATTCGCAGTTATCGGTGAGGAAGGCTTCATCGAAGCGCTACGGGCCCGTCTCGGCGAGGGCTGGATCATCGGTCGGGTCACGCGAGCCGATTCCAAGCGTGTCGTGCTCCGGTTCGGTACCGATGCCGAGGCGGTACTCGTTGCCGAGTGACAGCCCTCGCAGCGTATGCCGGAAGCGACCGGACGAGAGGTCCAGGTGATCGGCGACCATGGCGTTGATCGACGTCGCCGCCCGTGAAATTCACGCGAAAATTGTCTATTATGGTCCCGGTTTATCCGGTAAGACGACGAACCTGCAGGTTATCCATCGATCCTTGCCACCACAGGCGAAGAGCGACCTCGTCTCCATCGATACAGAATCCGAGCGCACCCTGTTCTTCGATTTCCTACCGGTCGATATCGGCACGATCCACGGGTATCGCCTACGACTGCAGCTGTACACCGTACCCGGTCAGCCACTGTACCGGCAAACGCGCGTGGCTGTGCTCAGTGGTGCCGATGGTGTCGTCTTCGTCGCCGATGCCCAGAAGGAGCGGCTCGCCGATAACCTGCAGAGTCTCCGTGAGCTGCTCCACAATCTCGCCAAACAGGGGAAGCGAGTCACCGAGTTTCCGCTCGTACTCCAGTACAACAAGATGGACCTCCCGACCGCTCTGCCACTACCGATACTCGACCGCTACCTGAATCCGATGCGGGCGCCGCGCTTCGCTGCCGTCGCCGTTCGCTCCATCGGTGTGATCGAGACCCTGCGCACGATCGTCCGGTTGGTCGTCGACCAGCTCTAGGACAGAGACGAGGCATGCCATACTTGTCCCCGAGTGAGGAGGCACGAGCGTCGTGCAGGGCGATCCCTCTATCGAGCGGGCACGTGCAGCCGGGGCGATCGAAACACCCGATCCCGAACATAGCGAGCACGTCGCGTTTCTCGCGCTGTGTCTCTTCGACCAGTTCCGCGATCGTTTCGGGCTTCCACCTGAGGGACGCGATTATCTCGCCGCTGCAGCGTTGTGGCATGACACGGGGCAGTACCGCTCCCTTCCAGAACATCACCGCTACAGTTTCGACCGGATCATGGCCGTTCCCTTGCGTGGGTTCGACCGCACCGAACAACGCGTGATCGCGCTGATCGCACGGTACCACCGTGCAGCCGAGCCATCGCTGCGCCATCCGGACTTTCGCCAACTGCCGCCGCACTGGCGCCGGTTGGTGGAACAGTTGGCTGCCATCCTGCGGATCGCTGAGGGACTCGACGCGAGCCACCAGCAGCTCGTGAAGGACCTCCGTGTCGAGTTTCACGAAGGTTACGTGACGATCTACGCACAGTCGCCGACCTACCCGACGCTGGAAGTCGAAAAGGCACAGGCACGGGCCGGGCTCTTCCGCTCCGTCTTCGGCAAGGACGTGCTCGTCCTCCCGGACCGGCCTTGGACGGGGTCTCGTCACGGCGAGGAGGAAGGATGAGAGCACTCTTGTCCGTTTCCGACAAGACGGGCCTGGTCACCTTCGCCGAGCGCTTGCGTCTCCTCGGCTGCGAACTGCTGTCGACCGGTGGGACGGCGCGTCTGTTGCGTGACCATGGTATCCCCGTGACTGAGGTAGCGGAACTGACCGGCTTTCCAGAACTTTTGGAAGGCCGGGTCAAAACGCTCCACCCCGCGGTCCACGCGCCGATCCTGGCACGACGTGACCGCTCGGAAGACCTCGAAGAACTGGCTCGCTTGGGCTATCGACCGATCGACCTGGTCGTCGTCAACCTGTACCCGTTCGACCGATACGTCCAGCGCGAGACACCCGAGGAGCAAGCAGTCGAGCTCATCGACATCGGTGGGCCGGCGCTCCTCCGTGCGGCGGCCAAGAACTTCCGCTGGGTACTACCGGTCGTCGATCCCGCAGACTATGAGCGTGTCCTCTCAGCACTCGGGCCGGGCGACCCGGCACGTGTGCCATCGGAACTACGCCGTGAACTCGCGGCCAAGGCGTTCGCGCATGTCTCCGTGTACGATGCACAGATCGCAGCCTACCTCAGGCGCGAGGCCTTCCCTCACCTGCTCCCGTTCCCATTGCGTAAAGTGCGGAGCCTCCGGTACGGAGAGAATCCCCACCAGTCTGCGGCCGTCTATCGCATTCTCGGTTTCCCTAACCAGATCGATCGTTGGACGACTATCGGTGATGTCGAGCTTTCGTACAACAACATCCAGGACGCTGCTGCCGCCTGGCAACTCGTCTGGCGCTTCGATCGCCCGGCCGCCGTGATCGTCAAGCATGCAGCGCCGTGCGGCGTTGCCGTCGCTGACTCGATCGGCGATGCCTTCGTGCGTGCGTTGGATGGCGACCCGGTCTCTGCCTTCGGTGGCATCGTGGCGGTCAATCGGCACGTCGATACCGACGTCGCTCGTACCCTGGCCGAGCATATCTTCGACATCGTCGTCGTCCCGTCCTTGGAACAAGAAGCAGAGGCGATCCTTCGTCGCCGCAAGGCGTTGCGGATCGTGCTCGCGCCCCCTTGGGAGGAGCCGCCGTACCTCGTACGGTCGATCGGGGACGCGATGCTCGTCCAGTCGCCCGACACCATGTTGTCGCGACGGGAGAACTGGCGGGTCGTGACCGCGCGCGAGCCGAGCGATCAGGAGTGGGCCGATCTCTGCTTCGCCTGGACGGTGGTGCCGTTCGTCTTGTCGAACGGCGTCGTCGTCGCGCGCAACGGGCAAACAGTCGGTATCGGCGGGGGGCAACCGAATCGGGTCGATGCGGTGCGGCTCGCGTTGTGGCGCGCTGGCGAGCGAGCCGTCGGTGCGGTGCTGGCGAGCGACGCGTTCTTCCCGTTTCCGGACAGCATCGAGGTCGCTGCTACAGCTGGGATCACGGCGATCATCCAACCAGGCGGATCTCGGCGCGACGCTGAGGTCATCGGGGCTGCCGACCGCGCGGGCATCGCGATGGTCTTCACCGGGGAACGCCACTTCCGTCACTGAAACGACAATTCGGCGCCGAGCGCACCCTCGAGCGCTGCGAGGACATTCGCGAGGCGATCGTAGTCGCGCTTGAGCCGCCGCGCGAGCTCGCGTGCTGCTGCCTCGAGCCACCCTCGGTCATCGTTGCGCATGTGAAACACGTAGCGCAGATGTGCCGCCAGCAGTTGCTCTGCGGGCACCGGACCTTCGAATCGTTCCAGCATCGGGAAATAGGCCGGTTTCTCCGTCAAGCGAAGGATGGTCGATCGATCCACTGTCTCGACACTGTAGTGCAAGGGCGGGGGAAACGGGGGAACGAGAAAGACGAGCTGCGCCCCTCGCTCGAAAGCGACAGCCACTGCGACGAACAGCGAGCGGAGGACGAGACGCAATTCCGGATTGGCCTCATAGAGGGCCTGATCTTGAAGCGCCGGGGAGCCGCGCCGGATCACACGACGTCCAGGATCGACGGTGCCCGTCTCGGCGTACGCGACGACTCCGTAGACGGCATCGATCCCCTGTCCTGCTACCCGCACGAACGATCCCAGTTCAGGGACGCGATCCAGTTCGTCGCACTCCACGACGAACCGAACCGTGGAGGTCTCGACGACTTCCCCGATCCGCCGTCTCTCAGGCGAGGCGCACACGCTTGCTCCGCTCCTTCGCCGACCGAACCGGCACGGTACCGAGCGACGCGTACAGTCGCTCGATGAGCGATTCCAGTTGCGTTCGCTCGTGCTGATGAACGACCGCGCACTCGTGGGCTTCTTGGAGCGCCAAGGGATACCCGCGCGCCCGCTCGCATTGGTCGTAGATCACGGCGTGGACCTGATCCAGGAGCGCCGCATCAGCAGCGACCCAGAACGGGACCTCGACGCGCGCGATTTCGGTTCCCGTGTGCAGGTAGAAGAAGACGATGCGATCCTCGTCCGGGAATTGTCGCAGGATGGTCGAGCGGCTCCGATAGCAGCCGGTTCGTTCACCGGGTCGAAGCCGTACGGGCTCGTACTGCTCGAAGAACCAGCGATCGGTCACGTTAGGCACGATGCGACACGCCTGCTGCCGTTCACCCCGTTGGACACGGAGCAGGCAGTCGTCGCAGTCGACTGCTCTCCCCTGAAGCGGATAGTCACAGGCGGCAACGCGAAGAACGTTGACGATGTCTCGCGAACCGGGATAGCTGATGACGCCAGCGACCGGTATACGCGCCCGCCTGTACGTAGCGAGTGCGTCAGCGAACGCCCGGAGTGCCCAGTCGACTATGGACGTGGCTTGCCCCTCGAGACCCCAGGGAATCAGGGTACCGTCTTGCAGGACGACGACGGGCGACGATGCCTCCTTCGCTTGCTGGAATCCGGCCACGAGCTCCATCACTGCGCGGCGCACGCCGAGGAGGGTTCCGAGCACTGGGATTCGCCGCGCTCCATCAGCGATCCACAGGTCCTCTTCCCGCCACAGTACGACCGGTTCCGCTCCGAGCCGCGCACTTGGTGTTGGGCCATAGCTGAGGACACAGTAGCCGATGTTGATGACGGCGTATTGGAGCGGCCCGTGCCGCTCGCTGGCCACGATAGAACCGTCCGTCGCCACACAGGTGTAGGCAGACGAGCCCCTCTCCGGCGGCGAATACTTCGTAAAGTATTGCTCCAGTGCGATGCCCAACAGCCACGACGTGCGAGCGTGCTCGATGCGCTCGAGCACATCGGCATCGTCGAAGCTGGTGAGCAATCGCTGAAGCTCTTCGTGCGTTCCCTGTACCTGCGAGACCGATACTTCGACCGCTTCCCGAAGGGCTTCGATGACTTTCGTGAGATCGAGCGTCATTCGGTTTCTCCGCCGTCGGCAACGCGCCGGTACCATGCCTCGGGATCGTCGAGCTCCTCGTAGCGAGGAAGCGTCTGTGGCGAACGCCACAAAAGGCGAAGCCCCTCCGGGCCGTAGCGCTCGGCGACCGCCCGGCAAAAGGCTTCTCCGCGCCGATATTGTTCGAGTTTGATGTCGAGTCCGGTCAAGCGCAGGATCAGTTGTTCGGCTGGCGTACGCAGACGCTCGCGTTCCTCCAAGCGGTGTTCGATCGTGTCGAAACTCTTGAGGCGTTCGCGGGCGACCTCCCGCATCACGTAGTTGCTGTAGCCTTCGATGACTGCCATCGCGGCTTGGACCGACCGGAAGGTTTCACGCTGCTCGGCGGACATCAACAACTCGATCCACGCTCCGTCACGCGGCACGTTCCCCTGGGCAGCAGCCCGCAACGCGTCGATGATCCGTCGTCCCAGACTGGCATCCTGACGCAATGCATCTACCCACCGGTGGATCAACTCATGGATGTACTGGCCGAGCCACGGAGCCGTCTCGAACTCGAACGCGTGCGTCACTTCATGCAGTACCAACCAACGCCGGAAGTCCTCCTCCGGAAGTCGCCAGGCACGGACGACCCAGCGAACGTTGGGTTCCACGAAATAGAGTTTTCCCGCGGTATCGGCTTCGGAGCCGAGGAATGTGATGTCATACTGGCCGAGGACGCGTCGCGAGAGGAACCCGAGCGCCATGCCGACCTCGATGGTCGCCGCCGAGCGTCCGAGGTACGCCCAGCCCACTGCGCCCAGCCGCGCGAGCGGGTGCTGCGGAAGGTGCAGGATTGTCTCCAAGGGACGCAGGATTTCGGCGAAGTTTTCCAGATTCGCGTCGATCCAGTCGACCCGGTCGAAGACGTAGAGTCGGGAGATGCTCGAGGGCACTGGTGCTTGAATGAACTCTGCGAGTGTCGGTGCCAGTTCCTCGACGAAGCGCTGATACAGGTCTCGCAGGACTGCACGCTCCTCGGCGCTCAGGCGAACGCTTCCGGAAAGCGTGATAGCCAGTTCTCGTGCTCGCTGCCAGTCGATCAAGGTCGGTGGCTCGAGATGCGCGACCCGGTCACGGAGATGACGTCCGACGACTCGGCCGAGCGAGAAACCGATGACGAATCCAGCCAGATGAGCAGAGCGGGCATTCATGTTTGCCAGCCTTTTCTTCAGGCAGTGCGGGCCACCTCAGGGTTGAGGCGTCGGCACTGGCGTCGTTTCACCCTCCTCCGGTGCAGGCTGCTCGGGCGCCGGTGAACCGGGCTGGTCGTCCGGTGCGGGGGAAACAGTCGGTGTCGGGGATGGCTGCGGACCGACGAGCGTCACGTTCTGCGACGGCTGGTACGTGCTGCGCAGCGTCAAGTCGTCGATCAACCGGTCCCCACTGTAGACGCGCCGACGGATGATGACCGTGAAGCCGTCCCGCGCTCGCTCGATAACGACCTGCTCGCCCGGAGCCAAATCTGGCGATTCGCGGGTGACCGGCGTAGGGTCAGCCGGTACCACGTTGGTCACGATCGGTTCGTCCACCTCGACGCGCCAGTCGGGCTTCGTTCCCCAGATTTCGAAGCGAACCCACGAGCCGTCGGCCCAGGCAACGATCGCGATCCAGTCGTCTGTCGTGTTCCGGAACTTGAAGTCGAGGCCGTAGTCGGTATCGACCGTTGCGTCGAGACCGATGAGGCCGCTCGGCGGTTGGCCATAGATCGGGATCCAATACAGGTGCCAGTTCCGTTCGACGATCGGGAAGCCGCCCCAGAACGCAGCATGGAATAGCGTCGTCGACACTTGACACACACCCCCGCCGACCGAAGGGACGGTCTGCACTCGCCCATTGGTCGCGACGATGCCGTAGCCGACTTTATAACCCGTCGCCAGGTTGATCGGGCCGACGGTCTGGTTGAACGAGAAGACGGCGCCAGGCGGCACCAGCGCACCGTTGACGCGCTGCACCGCGAGTTCCACGTTGTGTCGCCGGTTCGGCGACGAGTCGCCGTAGTACGTCGCTCCGGATGAGATCCGTTCGCGGATCACGATGCGGGACGCGGTGGCGCTACTGATCGTCGGTTGCACCTCTCGGACGACCAGCTGGACCTCGCTGGCACCAGTCTCGAGCGACCGCTGCAGCTGTTGGAGCGACTGCGCGACGTCGAGTTCACGCCCCACTTGTTCAGGCGTGACCACCGTGACGCGACCATTCAGGTACCGCAAGACCGCGTCACGCGGCTCTTGCCGGACTTGGCTGGCGATCGACTCCAGGAAGGCTCCAGCTGCCTCGTGATCGAGAGTCACCCGTAGGGCAATGACGGCTTCTCCACGTCGCTCAGGCTCGAAGGCGAGCAAACGGGCGAGCTCGCTTCCTGTCAACTGCATCTGCTCCTCTGCCCAGCGCACGACGAGTCCGCGCTCCACGATACGCTCGGCGACACGGCGCGCCTCGTCCGCCATCGCGGTCGTCACGGTAGGCTCGGCTGGCCGAACCTCGACGGGAACGATTCTCACGCCTCGTGAGACCAGTTGGAGTAACCGCTCTACTGTCGCAGGCACGTCGAGCACTGCGCCGGGCTCGGCTGGAATCACCACGAAGCGTTGTCCGTCCCAGTGCACTCGGGCATCACGCGACGGCGTGACGACCTGATCAGCGTTCTGTGCCAAGTACTGTTCCACTTTGTCGCGGTCCAGGTGCACGACTAGCCCTTGAGGTGTCTGCTGCACGGATAAGAGCGCCACGAGATCGTGCGGCTGGATGGACCAGCGAGCCTCGTCATCGACGCTCAGGGTGACCGGTGCAGCAACCAGCCGTGCCGCCTCCGAACGAAGCGGTTCGAGCTCTGCAGCGCGGATGCGCGGCTCCAAGGTGACGGGAGGGATTTCGGTAACTCCCGCCTGCCCCATCATGAGACGCCGCTGCACTTCAGCCAACACGAAGTTGAGGTCGATGCCGAGTCCGTTCCGCTCCGGTACGATCCGCACCGAGCCGTCGCTGTCGAGAGCGAACGCGGCATCGACCGGAGGAGTCGTCGCAACCGCGGCCACGCGGGTCAGCGCTGCCTCGACCGGCTGCTGATCGAAGGTCACCGGCACGGTCAGACGCTCGCCGAACAGACGCGCACGCAGCCATGCGCCGGAGTCCCGCCACAAGTTGCCGCTGCGGCCGATACCGTGCGCTCGAGCGATGGCAGCGTCGTAATCCCACTGCGGACGGAGATCGGCAACGGGGAGTACGACCTCATGCCCCTCGAAGCGGAGAACGAAAGCGTCGCTCTCCACCTGAGCGAAGGTGGCCTCGAGCTTCGTCCTCGCTTCTGCTGTGGTGAGACCGCCGACGTCGACCGTCCCGATGCGCACCCCCGGATAGATGCGGTCCCCCTGCGAGAAACCGTACGCCAGCACGGTCGATGCCAGGACGAGCAACGCACCTGCCAAGGCGAGAGCAGCCGTGGTGACCATGCGACGGAGAGGCACGACCGGTACGCGGTTGCTGACGACCTCGCGGAGCGATTCGGCGATACTCACAGGTCCCCCAACCCCAGAGTGTCCGGACATCGAACCGCCGAAGAGTGTACCAGACTGGCATCCGAAAACGCTGACACGGAGGGGAACGACCTGCTCGGTGAGGGGATCGCAAGGGCATGCAGTCGATCGCGCTATTCGTCGTATTCCACCTGCGAACGCCGTGCCGCGCGAGGCGCTCTTGCCGTCCCTCCCAGGGAGTGGTACGGTGCGAGTGCTGACAGCGTATCCCCGCGGCGTGGTCGGGGAGATACGGAACGAAACGGGGGATCCAACCGATGTACGAGGTGATCCACACGGAGAAGGCACCGCGACCGATCGGTCCCTATGTGCAGGCAGTACGGGTCGGCAACCTGGTGTTCACGGCGGGCCAGATTCCGCTCGATCCCGCGACGGGCCAACTCGTCGGGGGTGGTATCCGCGAGCAGACGCAGCGGGTTCTGGAAAACCTGAAGGCTATCTTGGAAGCTGCTGGCACATCGCTCGACCGCGTCGTTCGGACCACGTGTTTCCTGGCCAACCTGGATGACTTTCCCGCCTTCAACGAGGTCTACGGCCAGTATTTCGGCGACAATCCGCCACCGCGATCGACCGTCCAGGTAGCCCGCCTACCGGCAGGAGCGCTGGTCGAGATCGATTGCATCGCTGTCGTCGAGTGAGGTGGTTGCCCACGAGGAGAGGATTTTGCTATACTGTGGCCGGTGAGGGTGAGTAGCTCAGCCGGTTAGAGCGCGCGGTTCACATCCGCGAGGTCAGGGGTTCGAGTCCCTTCTCACCCACCGGCTCCAATGGACGAGCTGTGGAAGTGGCGCGGCTGACGGCCGCCGCCACTCTTGTGTTACCTGGCGGAAACGCATCCACCCACGACACGATCGATTCCGAAGACGGACGAGGAGGCACCTCCTGGCATTCCCCTGACGGAACGGTGCGGCGGTAATCCGGACACTGTGAGGTGGCGACATGGTTCGCGAACGTCCGATCGTTCTCACTGCGGAAGGCAAGGCAGCGCTCGAGCAAGAACTGGAGCACCTGCGCTCGGTCAAGCTTCCTGCCTTGCGCGAACGCCTGCAACAGCTCAGCAACGAGGGAGATATTTCCGATAACTCGGAGTACGAGGACACGAAGGAAGAGTTGGTCCTGACCGAGGCGCGTATTCGCGAGATCGAGCACATCCTGCGCCGGGCACGCACGCTGGTCGAGGGCGGACAGCACGACGAGGTGCGTCTTGGGTCGCGGGTGACCGTCGTGGACGAAGAGGGCGTCGCCGAGACCTGGGTCATCGTCAGTCCGGAGGAAGCCAATGCCGCGCAAGGGCGTATCTCGATCGAGTCACCGGTCGGCGCCGCCCTGCTCGGTCAGCGTGTGGGGGCGACTGTGACCGTCCAGGCACCCGGTGGTGTCATGCGGCTTACCATCCAGCGAATCGAATGACGGAGCGCGTGCAACAATAGGAGGGCGCCGCGTGAGTGCGGCGCCCTCGTCGTTCGTCTCGCGCTCGCTCGCGGGAGGAGGATGTATGGCGCTGAACGATCAGCAGCGCACTCGGCTCGAGAAGCTGCGCGAACTGCGTGCTCGAGGCGTCGACCCGTATCCGCCACGCTCGTCTCGCACGGCGACGAATGCCGAGGCAGTCCAGCGTTTCCTCTCGCTCGAACCAGCGTTGGCTGGTGAACCCGACCCGGAGCCGATCACGCTGGCCGGGCGGGTCGTCTCGATCCGCGACATGGGGCGCACAGTTTTCGCGCACATCCGGGACGGTGACGCAGCCATTCAGCTCTACCTCCGCCGCGAAGTCGCCGGTGACGATCAACTCGCGTGGTTCAAGCGCTACGTCGACCTGAACGACTTCGTGGAAGCTGACGGGCACCTGTTCCGTACTCGTACCGGCGAAATCTCCTTGCAGGTGACCGCAGTGCGACTCCTCGCGAAGGCGATCAACCCACCCCCCGACAAATGGCACGGCTTGACCGACGTCGAGACACGATATCGCCAGCGTTACGTCGACCTCATGACCAACCCGGAGACGCGCCAAATCTTCGTCACCCGCGCCCAGGTGATCCGCGCGATCCGCCGTTATCTCGACGAGCGCGGCTTCCTGGAAGTAGAAACCCCGACTCTGCAGCCGATCTATGGGGGTGCAGCAGCTCGCCCATTCACGACCTATTACCATGCCCTCGACCAAACGTTTTATTTGCGGATCTCCGACGAACTGTACCTCAAGCGTCTCATCGTCGGCGGATACGACCGGGTGTACGAGATCTGCAAGGACTTCCGGAACGAGGGGATCGACGCTCGTCACAACCCGGAATTTACGATGCTCGAGTTCTACATGGCCTACGCCGATTACCGACACATCATGGATATGTGCGAAGAGCTGATCGTCTCCGCCGCTCGGGAGGCAATCGGGACGCTCGAAATCCAATGGGGCCCGCACACGATCGATCTGACGCCACCGTGGACGCGTCTGTCGCTCCGCGACGCGCTCCTACGGTATACCGGAATCGACTTTCTGGAAGTCACCGATCAGCCGACCCTGTATGCGCGCGCCAAGGAGCTGGGTGCTGACGTCGAACCCTCGACCGTTTGGCCACGCATCCTCGACGAGTTGCTGAAAACGTTCGTTCGGCCGAATCTCGTGCAACCTACGTTACTCTACGACTATCCGGTCGCACTCTCTCCACTCGCCAAGCGCAAGCCGGAAGATCCGAGGTTGGTCGAACGATTCCAATTGTTCGTCGGAGGCCTGGAGCTGGCGAACGCCTACACGGAGTTGAACGATCCTCTGGACCAGCTGCTCCGCTTCCTCGAGCAAGCGCGTGACCGCGCGCGAGGCGACGAGGAAGCGATGCCGATCGACGAGGATTACATCAACGCACTCATGTACGGGATGCCCCCCACCGGCGGCTTCGGCTTAGGGATCGATCGTCTCGTCATGCTGCTGACGAACCGGCAGACGATTCGGGAGGTGATCCTCTTCCCGCAACTCCGGACCAAGCCAGAGGCGCTCGGTTTGACCGAAGCACTCCAGCCCTATCTCGACCTGGTCCCCGGTGTCGCTGAACCTGCGGTCGTTGACGATTCCGCGACCGACACCGCGTCAGAGTGAGCTCCATCGGCGGGAACGGGGTCGCTCCACCGTCGATACAGGTAGCGGAACACGTCCCGCCCGACCGCGGCCATGGGAACCGCGATGACCATACCCGGTATTCCCCACAGCGCTCCTCCCGTGACTACGAGCACCATCACGACCGCGGGATTCATCTCCACCACGTAGCCGTGCACTCGCGGTACCAAGAGGTTGTTCTCGAGTTGCTGGATGACGATGAAGGCGAGCCCGACCCAGACGAGCTTGCTCGGATCGGTCGCGAGTGCGACCAACCCGATGACGATAAAGGTCAAGATCGGACCGAGGATAGGGACGAGTTCCAAAATGCCAGCGATCAAGCCCAGGACGATGGGCTGCGTGAGGCCGATCGCCCACATCGCGACCCCCGTCGCCACACCGATGATGAGCCCGAGCAGCAGTTGGCCGCGGATGTAGGCGGCGAGCGTTCGGTCAACGATGCGTACGATCGCCCGGACATCGCTGCGCCACGTCTCAGGCCACAGACTGTAGAACCATTCCGCTGCCCGTCGACTGTCCTTGAGGACGTAGTACATCCAGAACGGAACGAGGATCACAGCGGACAAGAAGCCGATCGCAGCTCCGACTGCGCCGAAGGTCAGACGCATCGCTCGTTGGAACGCTGTCAACGCCGTCGACCAAAGATTGCTCAAAGCGCCTTCGATCTGCGTACGGATCGAGGCTGGAACGTTCGCTTCGTACTGGGCCAACCAATCGTTGACCAGCCGGTTGAGCGTCGACCAGTACTGTGGAGTGGAACGGATGAACTCGTTCGTTTGCTGGATGAGTGCTGGAACGAATAAGGAGGCGATGGCAGCCAGGACACCGAGCGTCACGATGTACGTCAACAAGATAGCGAGCGTGCGAGCCAGGCCAGGCAGGCGTCCGCGGAAAGGCAGCGATCGTTCCACTACGTCGACGGCAGGCGCGAGCAGATAGACGAACACTGCGCCGACGATGAAGGGCAGCAGCGCCCCACGGACCGACCAGAAGAGCCAGACGACCAGGCTGAGAGCCAGCAAGACGAGGCCGCGTCGTAACCAGCGTCTTCCGCCTGCTCCGCCGCCCGTTTCCCAGCTCACGCTGACCTGCGGCATCGGCTCTCACCCCGCAGCTTCACCGCGACCGCGTCTGCGCACGAGCTCAGCAGTGGCGAGGACGAGCACGGAAAAGACGATCAGCATCGACGACACGGCAGCGATCGTGGGGTCGATCTCCATCCGCAGCCCCTCGAACATCCGCATCGGCAGCGTCCGTCCGCGTGCACCCGCGATGAACAGCGCGACGATCAACTCGTCGAAGGATGCGATGAAGGCGAAGACCGCCCCCGCGAAAATACCGGGACTGATCATGGGCAGGGTCACGTAGCGGAACGTCTGCCAGGCGTTCGCGCCCAGACTCTGGGCTGCCTGCTCGAGACGAATGTCGAATCCGCGCAGCGTCGCAGTGACGTTGACGATGACGTACGGGATCGCCAGCACCGTGTGCGCGAGGACGAGGCCCCAAAAGGTCTGCACGAGCTGCAGCCGAACGTAGAGTCCGTAGATAGCGATCGCGACGATGATCGTCGGTACGACCAGCGGTGAAACGATGATGAGATTCACGAGCTCCTTTCCAGGAAACCGACCACGCACCAATGCCAGCGATGCGGCGACACCGAGAGTGGTCGAGAGCAGCATGACCATCACCGCTACGCGGATACTTTGGATCGTCGCCGAGGTCCAGTCAGCTCGGGCGAAGAAGTTCTCGTACCACTGCAGAGAGAATCCGGGAGGTGGAAAGGTGAGGTACTTCGCTGCACTGAAGGACATCGGTATCACGATCACGACCGGTGCCACGAGGTAGAGCAACACGAGCGCACTGAAGAGCCCGAGCACGAGCCGCGTCCACGGTATCCCGCGACGTCGCGGTCGTGGCTGAACGCTCGGACGAGCGACGGCGATCGCTTCGACTCGCTCCGCCATCAGTAGCCGCCCCCGAACATCTTGTCGATCCCCAGCAACCGGTTGTAGAACGCGAAGATGACGAGCGTCACGACCAGCAAGACGGTCGCCAAGGCTGCAGCGAACGAGAAGTTCAGCTGCGTACGGATCTGTGTCTCGATCAACTGCGCGATCATCATGTCGGTGCGGCCGCCCATCAGGGCTGGAGTGATGAAGAAACCGAGCGCGAGAATGAAGACTAGGAGGCAGCCGGCAGCGAGGCCGGGCAAACTGAGCGGGAAGAAGACGCGGAGGAACGCTTGGAACGGCGATGCGCCGAGATTGGCCGCGGCGCGCAGCAGCGTTCTGTCGATGCCACGCATGACAGCGTAGGTCGGTAACACCATGAACGGCAACAGCACGTGCGACATACCGACGAGGACACCGATCCGGTTGTACATCATCCGGAGCGGTTCATCGATGAGCCCGAGGCTGAGGAGCCACTCGTTGACGACACCCTGCCGCTGGAGCAGCACCATCCAGGCATAGGTGCGGACGAGGATACTCGTCCAGAAGGGGATCAGGACGAGAATCATGAGCAAGCGTGCCGTTCGCGGTCGCAGCGTTGCCAGAAAATAGGCCAAGGGATAGCCGAGGACGAGACAGATCAGCGTGACCTGCAAAGCGATCGTGAAGGTCGTCCGAAGCACGCGGAGATACAGGTCGACCTCGACGACGCGGCGGTAGTGCTCCAACGTCAGCTGACCGTCGACGTACACCGAGGTGACGAGCAGACGCAGGATCGGATAGACGAAGAGGAGCACGAGGAGCGCGACGGCAGGTAGCAAGAGCAGGAAATACCCGAACTGCCGGCGCAGTTCCAGTCGCCGGCTCACGGGACTCGCGCGACGCGCTCCCGCGGCCAGGAGATCGTGGGTCGTCATCGTTCGAGCTCCCCGGTCCAAGCGAGGTCGGTCACTCTACAACAGTAGTGAAACGCCGCAGATACAGCAAGGGGCTCGGGGGCACGATGTCCCCGAGCCCCCAGAATCGCCCTTACCGCGTGAGCCAGTCGTTGAAGCGCTCCGTCAGCGCGTCCAAGTTCTCGAGCCAGAACTCGGCATCGGCCAGGAGTTGCTTTTCCTTCTGCGCCGGTGCGCTCGGCAGCCGCGCCTTCAGGTCTTCCGACAGGAGATCGAAGGCCTTCGCGTTCGTCGGGCTGTACGGGATGTGCTTCGAGAGCTCCGCCTGCACCTCCGGGCGCATGGCGAAGTTGATGAAGTCCATCGCCAACTCTTTCTCCTTGACACCCTTCGGTACGATGAACGAGTCGGTCCGCAAGAGCCCCTCGTTCCACTGGATGGCGATCGGCGCCCCCTGCCGCTGTGCCGCATCAATGCGTCCGTTCCAGGCTTGCGCCAGGTCGACCTCGCCGTCCGTGAGCAGCTGTGCCGGCTGGGCTCCTGCCTCCCACCAGACCGTGACGTGCGGCTTGATCTCGTCGAGCTTGCGGAAGGCACGCTCGATCCCTTCAGCAGTCCGCAGCACCTGATACACCTGGTCCTTGGGTACACCGTCGGCCATCAGCGCGAACTCGAGGTTTCCGACCGGGCCATCGACTTTGTCCATCGCGCGTGGCCCGGGGAACTTCTCCACGTTCCAGAAGTCTGCCCATCCCTGCGGTGGATTGTCACCGAACTTGTCGGTCCGGTAGGCCAGGATCAACGACCAGTAGATGACCGCGACGTCGAATTCGCCCGCGACGTCTTCGAAGAAATTCGTCTTGTCGACGATCGTGTAGTCGATCGGCTCCAGGTAGCCCTGCCGCCCCAGGACACGCCCTTCGAACGTGCCCTGCTGCGCGACCGTCCACTCGACGGCGCCGGCATCCACCATCGCCTTCAGTTTGCCGATGTCCGTCGTGTCCTCGACGATCGTCGCGCCGGTCAGTCGCGCGAACGGTTCCAGAACTGCCTTCCGCTGTGCATCCTGCATCGCGCCACCGAACCCGGCGAAGACGAGCGTCTTCCCCTTCCACCGGTTGGGATCATCGTAACCGGGCACCGTCAAGAGGCCCTCACCCTCGGCTGGCGCCGGGGTGGCACCAGTCTGCGCCGGCGCAGCGGTCGGTGTTGCCGTCTCACCGCGACAACTCGTCAGCGCACTCAGCGTTGCCAACGATAGCCCGGAGCCGACGAGCAGGCGCAGGAAATGACGCCGCTGCCAGCGTCCTCGGCGCTCCAGGCGCTCGAGCAGTCGTTCCCATTCGGCCGACGTCATCGCACGCATCCTCCTCCCGTTTCACGAACTCCCATCTCCATCCTCGAGCCATCAACACAAGCAAGTATGGCACAGGCGGCATCACAAGAGCACGTAGGCGTCCTCGTTCGGTGTGGGTATCCACCACTCTTCGCCGCGAACCGTCGTGATGTACTCGGGCCAGCGCAGGTCGACCGGCGGTGGAAAGTCCGCGGGCAGCAACGGGGCGATCCACCGTGTCCCACCGATGCCACCGCCCGTCCGCTCCCGGAACTCGTCCCACGCTCGCTCCCGCAGTTCGGGGAACTCGATGAGATCGAGGAGCGTCGCCGCGATCACCTTCCCAGCGACGAACATCCCCGGGTCGACGATCTCCGGTCGGCCCCCCAACGCGTTGTCTGCCCAAGCCGGATAGGCATAGTCCGGGCTGGGTGGACGCAGTCGCGGTCGAGCGGTGAACAGTCGAACCGTCGGCGCATGCCAGGTGTATTCGACATAGTCGTCCGAGGTGAAGTTGCGCTGCCACTCCGGCAGCGCCGAGCGGATCTTAGCTTCATACTCCTCTGGCGGAACGACCCGCTCGACGTCGTCGATGAAGGGATCAGCCATCGGCTGGATGCCCAAGTTGCGTTGGATCTGCCGGGCGAACTCGCGTGCCTCCTCGCTGTAGCGCGGCGGGCCCACCAATTCCAGGTTCTCGAAGGTCGCACGCGCTAGGGTGAGATTCGGCAGTCCGACGCGCGTCTTCGTGACCCACCGCACCGAAACCACGCATCCGGTCGCTTCCGCAGCGCGCTTCGCGTTGTTCGCGAGCACCCGATAGATCTGCTCCTGAATGCCGAGTGTCGGTGACCGCCAGGCGTACTGAATCTGCGCGAAGCGGGGTGGGAGATTGTCGGCGGTAGCATCACCCGCAACCAGGATGAATTCGTTGAGCGTCCAGGAGCCTGTATGCGGGAACATCGCTTCCTTCGTGTACTTCGTCATCGTGTACATCAGGCAGAGTGCGTCGATCGCACCTGGGCAGCGTGCGGCCGCATGAGCACCGCCGACATCGGGGAAAAGGCTCCGATCGATCCATTTTTCCGGTTCCCGGCACTCGAAGGTGAAGACGCAGCTCCAGTAGGAACCGCAGTGCGTCTCCCAAGCGACTGTGTTGGTTCCCTTCGGGTAGTACGCCGGATGATAAGCGATGAAGGCATCGAAGCCGTCATAGTATCCCTTGGCTGCATGGACTGGCTTCGATCCACACACTTTTTCGGCTGGTTCGCCGAAAAAGCGAAGGGTCCCGCGTAGACCGTGCTTTTCCATTGCGTAGCGGGCTGCCAGCACGCCGGTCAGCGCGGCGACACCGAGCATCGAGTGCGGGTCGGTGTGCCCGGCTGCCCACGGATGCAGCCCCTCGCGCGGCTTGCGGTAGGGCACCGGTTCCTGTGAGTTACCGGGCACTGCATCGTATTCTGCGTATGCCCCGAGGACAGGTCGCCCCTCGCCCCAGCTCGCCACGAAGGCCGTCGGCATTCCCCCCGAGCCCTCTTCGACGTCGAAGCCGTGTCGGCGCAGGAGGTCAACGTAGGCGCGGGCCGACTTGTACTCTCGCCAGGCAGGCTCTGCATACCGCCAGATTTCCAAGTCGAACGCGGACAGCCACTGCGCGTTCTCGTCGATCCACCGGAAGGCGGTGCGTTTCGCCTCGTACATCGGCCCAGCCATACCGTCATCCCCTTCGCTCGCGACTCACTCCACGGGTTCGTAGTAATGCGTGTACTGGTACTCCGCTGCGGCGAGGAGCTGGGACTCGTCGAACGGGGGAAGGAACCGTCGTGGATCGAACGGACCGAGGTCCAGTGATGGCCGCCCCTGGACGATCCACTCCGCGAGGAGGCGCCCGAGCACCGGTGAGAAGGAAAACCCGCTCCCGTTGCAGCCGCTCAGGACCCAGAGGCCATGCACCCCAGGCGCTGGACCGACCATGAAGCGCCCATCGGGCGTCATCGTGAAGAGCCCTCCGCGGTGTTCCTGGATCGCGGCATCACGCAGCACCGGCACGGTGTCACCGACGACTTCGGCGAAGCGCTCGAGAATCCGAAAGTCGAGCGGCACGCGGTCGATCGCGAAGTCCTCTCCCTGCACCTGAGGGTCGACCGGCAGCGGATCAGTTTCGAATCCGCCCCACATGAGCCCTCCGCGGCACGGGCGGACATAGACCGCAGCATCGAAGATCCGAACGATCGGCTGACCTTCGGCCGCGCCAGGGAGGGGATGTGTGATCGCGAGTTGATGACGCATCGGGACGACTGCAAGGTCGGTTCCACCCGAACGAGCAACCGCTCGAACCCAAGCCCCAGCCGCATCGACGACCGTTTCCGTTCGCACCAGGCCGAAGGGCGTTTCCACCCCGCGGACGACACCGCCTTCGACAGCGATGCGCACGACAGGCACATGCCCGAGGATACGGGCACCGTACCGGTCAGCGATCGCTCGGTAACTCTGCAGCAGACTGATCGGTTCCTCGATGTAGATGTCACCAGGCACGTAGGCAGCGCCGCGCAGATGGTGTCCCTCGAGGTACGGGGCCATACGAGCCGCTTCCTCGGGCGATACCGATTCCACTTCGACGCCCCACTGGCGCGCCGCAGCCGCTTCCTGCTCGATCACACGAGCGTGCCGCTCTGTCCGGGCGACCATCAGACTCCCCGAAGGGACGTACGGCACAGCCACGCCGGTGTCGCGCTCGAAGTTGCGCACGATCTGGACTGCGAGCTGGGCGAGTCGAGTACGCAGTTCATCGGCCTGCACGAGCTTGAAGAGACCAGCAGCGCGTGGTGACGTCTGCGATCCCACGGCGAAGCGATCGAATGCCACGACCCGCCGCACACCGGCGAAAGCGAGCTGGGCAGTGATCGAAAGCCCGAACGCCCCCGTTCCGATGACGACGACATCCGCCTCGTCGGGTACAGCGATCGCCATGCTCGCACCTCATTGCCCTCGACGCAGCACGACCATGTCTTCGGCCCGCCAACTGAGCGTGATGCGGTCACCGCGTTGCCAGCGCATCGTTTCGAGACGGCTCGGCTGTTTGACGGTCAGGTAGCGCTCGCCCCGGACGCGCACCCGGAATTTCGTCGCCTCGCCGACGTAGATCACTTCCTCGATGACGCCCTCGGTCGTGTTCTCCCCCTTCGTCTCGCCGACCACGATCCGTTCTGGGCGCAAACTGGCCGTGATGCGTGCACCGGCCTGGACGTCGTCGACGGAGGGGAGCGCGATCCACCAGTCACCGTCGGTGACCAAGAACGAGCGACCGTCGCGGCGCTGAAGGTGACCTTCCAGGAGGTTCGACTCTCCGATGAAATTGGCTACGAACTCGTTGACCGGGCGCTCGTAGAGGTCGCGGGGCGTTCCGACTTGTTCGATACGACCGTCTCGCATGACGGCGATCCGGTCCGACATGGTCAGCGCCTCTTCTTGGTCGTGGGTCACATAGATCGTCGTGATATTGAGCGACTCCTGAATGTGCTTGATCTCCAACTGCATCTCCTCGCGCAGCTTCTTGTCGAGAGCGCCGAGTGGTTCGTCCATGAGCAGCACCGGAGGACGGAAGACGAGCGCACGAGCCAACGCGACGCGCTGCTGCTGTCCGCCGGAGAGCTGACGCGGGTACCGTTCCTCGAATCCCGGCAGACGCACCAGCTGCAGCGCCTCCTCGACGGCGCGCTTGATCTCGTCCCTTCGCCACTTCCGCATTTTGAGAGGGAAGGCGATATTCTCAGCCACGGTCATGTGTGGAAAGAGGGCATAGTTTTGAAAGACCATCCCGATATTGCGCTTGTGGGGAGGCTTGAACGCGATATCTTCGCCGTTGACCAAGATCTGCCCCGAAGTGGGGATGACGAAGCCAGCAACCATCATGAGAGTGGTGGTCTTGCCCGAGCCGGATGGTCCGAGAAGCGTTACGAACTCGCCAGGTGCGATGTCGAGCGTGACGCGATCCGCTGCCACCACCTCGCCGTAGACCTTGGTCAGCTCGATCAACTGTAGGCGGGCGCCGAGTCCACGTTGTTCCGATGTCGCCGTCTCGATCGTCTTGAGCGTGGCCATCCTCGCACCGTCCTGTCGATGCCTCTTGCAACGATGCTACAGACCAGAATACGCACTTGTTCCGCCCCAAAGCAGCCGAAACGGACATAGCGCACGCGACCGGGAAGCATCCCGTCATGATGGAATCGTAACGGCGTGGCCCTTCTGGCGTCAACGCAGTCCGGTTCCAGTGCCGTGTCTCCCGGTTCGTTGCAGTTCGGCGCGGTCGTCCCTCAGTACGCTGTCGTCAGTCCTGTGCTTTCGACGCGACCGGAGTCGATGCTTCCTCGTCGTCGCGGGCGAAAGGAAGTCGCTCGCGTAGGTGGCCCAGTGTGCGACCGATGAGCCCACTGAGTTCGTTGACTTCCTGAGCGACGAGTTCGCGGATGTAGGTGTTGGTCTGACCCATCCGGCGGAACTTGCGGTAACGCTCCTTGACGAGCTTGTCCGGTGCAACGTCGCGGATCTCGCTCAACGCTTCCACGATCGCATCGAGCACCAGCACTGCCGCGTAATCGACGTCGCGGTGCGCGCCGCCCTCCGGTTCCGGCACGATCCCGTCGATCACCTCCAGGCGCAACAGGTCACGCGCCGTGATCTTCAACGCTTCCGCCACCTCGGGAGCCCGCGCGGCATCGCGGTAGAGGATCGCCGCTGCTCCCTCTGGGGAAATCACGCTGTAGATCGCGTTCTCCAACATCAACACGCGGTCGGCGACCGCCAACGCGATCGCTCCCCCGCTTCCGCCTTCCCCGATGATGACCGCCACCGTCGGAACCGGCAGCACGCTCATCATGGCCAGGCACTGGCTCAACGCCGACGCGATACCGCGCTCCTCGGCTCCTTCGCCGAGGTACACCCCTGGCGTATCGATCAGCGTCACCACTGGTAGCCGCAAGCGTGTCGCCAGTTCCATAACGCGCATCGCCTTGCGGTAGCCCTCGGGCAAGGCCTGGCCATTACGACGCGAGGGGTCGCCGTGTCCTCGCTCGTGACCGATGATCACCACACCTTGCCCGGCGATCTCTCCGATACCGGCGATCATCGCCGGATCATCGCCGTACAACCGATCACCGTGCAGTTCCACGAATTGCGGACTGATCCGCCGGATGAGGTCGAGCGTCGTCGGCCGCTCACGATGACGAGCGAGTTGCACGATGTCCCACGCACGCAGGTGCGTAGGAGCTTCCGGCACGTCGCGGCGAATCACGCTGCGCGCTGAGAGCTCACCTTGAGCCTTGACGAGACGCAAGATCATCCCGATCGTGTCGCGCAATCGTCGCCGGTCGACGACTTGATCGACGAACCCGTGCTCGAAGAGAAACTCCGCTGAATGCGACCGGGTCGGCTCGTGCCCTGCCGTCTCCTTGACCACACGCGGACCAGCGAAGCCGATCAACGCGCCCGGCTCGGCGAGAATGATGTCTCCCTGGTTCGCGAACGACGCATAGATACCGCCGGTCGTCGGGTGCGTCAGCACCGAAATGAAGGGGACGCTCGAGTCGTGCGCTCGTTTCGCCGCTGCCGTCGTCTTCGCCATCTGGACGAGGCTCAATACCCCTTCTTGCATGCGAGCGCCGCCGGAGGCGGAGACGGTCACGATCGGGAGGCGACGCTCCACCGCCCGCTCGAAGGCCAGCGTCACCTTCTCTCCTACGACCGAGCCCATGCTGCCGCCCAAGAAACGGAAATCGAGCACAGCGAGCACCACTTCGTGCCCGCGGATCCGTCCGATCCCGGTTACGACGGCTTCGCGCAGCCCTGTCTCTTCACGGGCTTGCAGGATGCGCTTGCGATACGGCAATCGGTCGGAGAACACCAGCGGGTCGACCGAGACGAGGTGGCGGTTGAATTCCTCGAATGAGCCTGGATCCACGAGGAGACGGATCCGCTCGTCCGCGGAAATCGTGAAGTGATGACCACAGCTCCCACAAACCCGGTAGCGCAGATAGTTCTCGTCGTCTGCCAGCGCCGTCTCACAGCGCGGACACCGCGGCTCTTCAGCAAGCTCATCAACGTTCTTCCGCCTGAGTTCTGTCATATTCCGTCACCTTCCGGTGGTACCCGGCCCGACTTCGGCATTGCTCTTCAACGTGACCTATCATAGCCGATCAGGTAAGGTGCAGCGATGCGACGACCGAACGACGTGTGAGGTGCCTCGTGCGAGTCGGAGTGCTCGTCCTCGACTACCGGACGAACAGCTTCGCCAAAGCCTCCAGTGACCTGGTGCCCTGTTCCGTCAGCACCGATGAACTCATTCGCCTGCTCGAGATCGCCGACGTGCCGGCCGATGTAGAACTGGTTCCGCTCGTCGTCGCGCCCCCTGCAGCTGGCGGTCACCTCGCAGCCGCGACACTCGAGACGCTCTTGACGACTCTCGATCGCACCCTCACCGAGCAGCTGCCCTTGGACGCCGTACTCGTGATCAGCTCGGGAGTCATGCTGCTCGAGTCGCAGTCGGGCGACCTCGCGCTCCTCGAGTTTCTACGCCGCCATTACGCGCTCCGTCACCTCGCAGTCTACTTCGACCACGTCGCGTCCTTTCCCGATGAGATGCTCACCATCACACCGCTCGTCGTCGGGCCTCACGAGTGGCCAGGGAACGATAGGGGAGAGCGCCTCGAGCGACTGCTGCGTCTCCTGCAGCGATGGTTCCTCGGAACCGTCGAGCCCATAGCCCGCGTGACCCGTTTGCCAGTGCTCTTGCCGCTGGCAGTGCAACGGACCGATCAGCCACCGCTCGCTTTCGTGCCGGGTCTCTTGCGTGCCTTCGAGCGGAAACCAGGAGTGCTCGCGGCGACCGTTTTCGGGGGATTTCCCTACGCCGATCGAGCATTCGCTACTGCGAGCCTGCTCGTCGTGACCGACGGACTCCCGATCGACGATGACGCCTCACGGCTTCTCACCGAGGTCACTGCAGTCCTGCAACGCATCGACCCTCCCCGGATGACGATCGAAGAAGTCGTCCACTCGGTCCTGGGTGCCAACACTCGCCCGCACCTCGTCCTCGATACCGGAGATGCTCCCGAGGCTGGAGCTCCCGGTGAAGGAACGGCGGCGCTTTGGGCCGCCCTCGACTTAGGTGCGCACGGCACGCTCATCGCCGGCATCGTCGACCCAGAGGCCGCGCAGAGGGCACGCGCCGCAGGGGTGGGGACGACGCTCGAACTCGAACTCGGTGGAAAACGCGACCACCGGCACGGTTATCCCATCCCGGTCCGCGGTACCGTCCGCGCGGTCGCCGACGACCTGCCAGCACGATCACCGCGTGCTCGCGACCTCCCGGTGGCTGCTGGTCCGAGCGCCTGGCTCGAACTCGAGGGACGCTACGGCGCCACCGTGCACGTCATCGTCACCAGCCGACCGGTACCCTTCGCGGACCTCCGTCTACCGCTGCTGCTCGGCTGCGATCCGACGGAGGCATCCATCGTGATCGTCAAAGCAGCACTCGACATCTTCGCCAGCCCGGAACGCGGCTACTTCGCGAGTATCCTTCCCGCTACGACACCCGGAATATCGAGCACCGATCTCGCATTCTTCCCTTTCGAACGGATCCCGCGACCGATCTGGCCGCTCGATCCGAACCATCTCACCTGAGGTCGAGACGCTCCGCCAGTGCAGCCAGAAAGCGCGCGAACGCCTCGACGCCGTCCACGAGAACATCCGCTTCCACAGCGAGCGCGGGTGGTGCCTCGCTGCTCGAAACACCAATGAGCAGTGCCCGAACCGCACCTCGTCGGCGAAGGTGACGCAGGCGCTGCATCGCGTCGAGATCGGTCACATCGTCACCAGCGAAGACCAACGCCTGGAGATCGTAACGGAGCACGAGTTCCTCGACGGCTGTCCCCTTGTCGAGAGCGAGAGGTAACCGTACTTCGAGGACTTCCCGACCTGGCCGCACCGCGAGACCGAAAGCAGAGGCGACTTCCTCCACGGTCAGACGTGCGCGTTCCCGCACGTCAGGCGATCCGACTCCGCGGAGATGCACCGTCAGTGTGACGAATTTCTCTTCGACCAGCAAGTCCGGTAGCTTCCGCCGCAGGACATCAGCTGCTTCCCGTACTCGAGGTATCCACGCCGCGACACTCGGCGCCAGCCGTACTGCACCGTCCTCCAACCACTCGGCACCGTGGTTGCCGACGATCACCACACCGGGCACATGGAGACGCGCTGCCACATCGTCGGCCCGTCGCCCGCTCACGACCGCCACTACTCCGAGATGCCGCACGAGTCGCCGGAGGGCTGCCACTGCCAGCGGGAGCGGTTGCGCCTCGTCAGGTTGTTGAACGATCGGGCTCAATGTCCCGTCGAAGTCCGTGACCAAACCGGCATGCGCACGAGGCACCAGCAGTTCCGCCGAGCGCTGTGCCAGTGCCTGGACATCGGTGTCAGCGCTCATCCTCGTCCCTCCTCTTTTTCCTCGCTGATGCGCTCCGTCGCATGAGTCCGTATACTCCCGTGGCGGTGTCGCTGGAGGTTGGTGGCGTCGGTATCGATGCGAGCGAACTGGTTCACGAGTAAGATCGATAGCTTCTCTAAAGATATTCGCCTCTTCTTCCTCTACGCTGGACTGTCGAACATCTGCATCGGCGCATTCGCTCTGCTCTATAATCTCTACCTCGTCCAGCTGGGATTCCAGGAGGATTTTATTGGTATCGTCAATGCTGTATCTACGGGCTCTCTGGCGCTTTCCGCACTCCTGCTCGGCCGCCTCCTCGACCGGTTCGGCGCGTGGGGGTGCTTGACCTACGGTACGGCCCTCTACCTCATCGCTTCCCTGGCGGTCACGCTCGCCGAAAGCCCCTGGGCAATCGTGACGACGGTGGTGTTCCAGGGAATGGCGACGACGTTTCTTTTCGTGCCCCTGATGCCGTTCGTGATCGACCACTCCCCAGCTGCACAGCGACAGACCGTGGCCGCAGTCGCCCTGTCGCTGACCTCCCTCTCAGCCACCATCGGCAGCCTCCTCGCCGGATGGGCGCCTTGGGCCCTCGAACGGATTATCGAACTGCCTGCTCCCAGTGTGCTCTCGTATCGTCTCGCCTTGGTGCTCGGTATCGCCCTGTGTTCGTTCTCCCTGTTTCCGTTGCTGGCTATGCGGACCGCCCGCTCGCGACGTACCCAAGTCACCTCGACGCTGCCGGTCCTGGGCCACGAGGCCAAGCAGCAGCCGAACGTTCGCCGCTATCTGGTCGCCTTCGTCGTCGCGGGAGGGGTGCTCGCCATCGGTAACGGCGCCGTCGTCCCCTTCTTGAATGTCTATCTGGCGACGCTCGGGCTCTCGACGCGCGCGATCGGTATCGTCTTCGCGGCGGCCAGCCTGCTCGGTGCACTGTGCGGTCTCTCCGCTCCGGTCGTCGCCCGACACCTCGGGCCACTACGCGCTGCCACCGTGATCCGTCTCGCGCCCGTTCTCTTCTTCGCTCTCCTTTTGCTCTGGCAAAGTGTCCCCCTCGCTGTCCTAGCTATTCTGATCCGGTCGATTTCCATCTCCATGGCTTGGCCCATCGATTCGACGCTGATCGCTGATCTCCTCCCCGCGAAGGATCGGGCGAACGCCTTCGGCTTTCGCAGTGCAGCGTGGAACGTCGGATTCGCCTCGGCAAGTTTCATCGCTGGACAAGCGATCGTGCGCTTCGGATATGCGCCGGCGTTGGCCACGTACGTCCTCTTTTGTTCCCTCGCGGTCGCCTACACCGCGCTACGACTCAGGGATCACCCGGCCGCGCATGGATCGAGGGGTCTCGCTGCTCTTCGAGACACGAGCGCTCGACCCTCAGCTGGGCAGTTCGGCCTCGATGTCGTCGACGATCAAGCGCGCGATTTCGAGGCAGGAGGTAGCGGCCGGTGAGGGGGCATTGCGCACGTGGAGAATCCCAGGCTGACGCTCGAGTACGAAGTCGTCGACGAGCGTACCGTCGACTGAGAGCGCTTGGGCACGCACGCCAGATGGCCCGGGCAGGAGATCCTCTTCGTCCAGTTCGGGGACGAAGCGGCGGAGGTCGCGCAGGAACGCCCGCTTGCTGATGTCGCGCCACAGTTCAACGAGGCCGACTCGCCAGTACCGAGCAGCCAGTCGCCGGAAGCCAGGATAACGGAGCGTTTCCCAGAGATCGCTCCACACGATGTCCGTCTTGCGATAGCCCTCGCGCGCAAAGGCCAGCACAGCATTCGGACCGAGCCACACCGACCCGTCGAGACGAGGCGTGAAATGCACCCCGAGGAACGGGAAGCGCGGATCGGGCACCGGATAGACGTTGGTCTGCACGAGACAGCGACGCTCCGGCCGCAGGACGTAGTAGTCGCCCCGGAAGGGAACGATGGCCGGATCGGGCTTGCCTCCGCTCGCCCGAGCGAGGCGATCACTGTACAGACCAGCGCAGACGACGACGAACCGTGCTTCGTAGTCACCGTCTGTTGTCTCGATGCCGATACGACCGTGGGAGCGTCGGAATCGTGTGACTTCACGGCCGAGGAGCAGGGTTCCCCCGGCGTGCTGGACGTCGTGAGCGAATGCGCGTGCCACGGCGGCGAAGTCCACGATGCCTGTGCGGGGCGACCAAAGAGCCCGGATGCCTGAGACGTGCGGCTCACGTTCGCGGATCTCCTCAGGGGAGAGCAGCTGCAGACCTCGCACGCCGTTCGCCTGCCCGCGTTCATACAGTTCCAACAGGCGCGGGACCTCGTCGGGGCTCGTGGCCACCACCAGCTTCCCGACCAACCGATAGGGAATCCCGCGCTCCTCGCAATAGGCGATCAGTCTAGCTGCCCCAGCGACACAGGCACGCGCCTTGAGCGACCCCGGTCGATAGTACAAGCCCGAGTGAATCACCCCGCTGTTGTGACCGGTCTGATGCGCACCGACGCTGGGCTCCTTGTCCACAACCCCGAGGCGGAGACGAGGCCGACGCAGGAGCAACTCGCGCGCTGTCGCGAGACCGACGATCCCTGCTCCGATGACTACGACGTCGAACATGCTTGGTAACCTCTCGTCACATTCCCGGTGGTTCCCGCTGCAGCACGAACTCTCGGCCCCCGCACCCTACACACGCCTCCGGTCGAACGAATCCACGCTCGAAGTATCCGCATTGGGTGCACGTCCAGCGGGTCATCGCGAAGAGTCGCACCAGATCAGCTCGGGTCACGATGCCGACCAAGCGCCCATCGCGGAGAACCGGCACACGCCGTACACGCTGCCGCGCGATGAGGTCGGCGATCGTTTCCGCTGGCGTATCCTCGCTCACTGCCAGCACATCGGTACTCATGACGTCCGCAGCCACGCGCCCCCGCTTCGCGATGAGATCGAACTCGGAAACGATGCCGAGCACTCGCCCATCCGCATCGACGACGGGGACTCCCGTAATCTGCCGTTGGACCAACAGTCGAGCGATCTCGTCGAGCGGCGTCTCCGGTCGCACCGTCACCACGTCTCGTGTCATGATTTCGTGCGCGTACACAGTGTCGATCGCATCAGCCATGGTCGCCCCCAGTTTGTGCTCGCGGACCGCTCCCTCCGCCAGCCATCCTATCATGGCATCCGACTCCGAACAGTACGTGCACGTCGACGTTTATACTGGACTCGGGTCGAGACGGTCACCTGGAGGTGGTCGGTGGAGTCAGCGGACTTCGTCATCGTCGGAGCCGGAATCATCGGCTGCAGCGTCGCCTATCATCTGGCCGAGCGCCGGGCCGGGCGGATTGTCGTCCTCGAGCGCGACCAGATCGGCCGCGGTGCGACAGCCGACGCGGCGGGGGGAATACGTCTCCAGTTTTCCACAGAAACCAATATCAGGTTGTCACTGCTCAGCTTCGAGTATTGGGAGCATTTTCCCGAGCGCTTCGGTACCGATATCGGTCTTCACCAGCACGGCTATCTCTTCCTGTTGACGCGCCCTGACGAGGTGGTGAGGTTCAGGGAGGCACTGGCGCTCCAGCAGGCGCTCGGGGTCCCAGCTCGCTGGGTCGAGCCGACGGAGATCGCCGCCTTGCAACCAGCGGTTCGCACCGACGACCTCGTGGGTGGGACTTACTGTCCGCGCGACGGCTGGTGCGATCCCTATTCGGCGACGATGGGTTTCGCCAACGCCGCACGTGCACTCGGCGTGACCTTCCATGAGGAGCGACCCGTTACCGGCTTCGATATCAGCCACGGCCGAGTTCGAGCAGTCCGGACCGCGACCGGATCGATCAGTTGCGGGACCGTCGTGCTGTGCACTGGCCCCTATACCGGCGAAGTCGGCACGCTGGCCGGCCTTCAGTTGCCCGTCGCTCCCGTTCGGCGTATGAGCTTCGTGACGGACCGTTTCGATCTCGTGCCCAAAACTGTCCCCATGACGATCGAGTTCACGACCTCCCTCTATTTCCACCCGGAAGGCGAGGGATTCCTGTTCGGGATGTCCAACCCTGACGAACCGCCGGGCTTCGACAAAACGATCGATCCCGTCTGGATGGAGAAGACCGTGGAAGCGCTCTGTCGACGGGCACCGATCTTCGAGCAGGCGCGCATCCGGCGGGGCTGGGCCGGCTTCTACGAAGTCACACCCGACAACAATCCGCTGATCGGCTGGGTCGACGAGATCGAAGGACTCGCCGTCGCGGCGGGCTTCAGCGGTCATGGCTTCATGCATGGACCGGCGGTCGGTCGCTGTGTCGCCGAGTTGTTGCTCGACGGGGAGATCCGTTCGGTCGACCTGCGAGCCTTTGCACCGTCGCGTTTTCGGCAGGGACAGTTGGTCCACGAACAGCACGTCATCTGAAGGAGTGCACTCCGGGAGCCAGAGCACGATGGTGATCGGTATCGTCCGTCTGGCGATCGAGATCCCCAGTGCGCACTCGCTCAAAGAGAAGCGCAAAGTCGTGAAGTCGGTGATCGATCAAGTGAAGCATCGCTTCAACGTCGCTATCGCGGAGGTCGATGGGCACGCTCAGTGGCAGTTCGCTGAACTCGGTGTCGTGTGCGTTTCGACCTCTACCCAGCATGCCGACGAGATGCTGCGGCGTGTCCTGCATTTCATCGAGGAAAACCTCGCAGAAGGCTATCTACTCGACTATCAGACTGAGATCATCCACGTCTGAACTCGTGCTCAGTTCCTCGCTGGTCTCGCGTGCGGCGACGAGCAGTCGGCGCAGTTCGGCGTCACACCAGGCGCCGAGGGCAGCTTGTGTTTCCGCAAAGCGCAGCAACAGTTGCGCGCCCTCCTGCACGGCTCGTTCGGGTGACACCGTTCCGATGATCTCGACGAGCTTGGCGCGATAACGCTCCCTGAGCATCTGCCAGAGTCGTCGCTCCCACTCTGTCGCGGCACCCAACGTTTCGCGGACGAGCGCAGCAACGTCTCGACGCGCCACGGGCGGGTCAAGGTACGGCGCTACGGCTTGTCGAGTTCTCCAGATCGGTTCGATTTCCCGCACCCACTGTTCCACCAGGGTGAAGGCACTCGACTGGCCTCGTCGACGCTTGCGGATCGCCGACGAGAGCTCCTCGAGAGATGACTGGACAGGTTGCTCACCGAGCAGTGGTCGCTGTCGTTCCGTCCAGCACCATCGGCAAGCGCACGCGAGGCGCACGTAGTAGGTAGCCACTGCCAGGTCATCAGCCGGCCGTACCGGTAGCCGGTCGAGTTCAGCCAACGCCCCGATCAGTCGTGCGACATCGACGCGCGCGTACACCTCCCGCGGTGTGGCAGGGACGCGTAGAACACGCGTAACCGGAAATGACGGTGGCTGTCCTCGCCTACCGCGTAGCAACGCATCGGTCGTCCAGTGGTCAGGCACCACCACGATTCCATCGACCGGCACCACCGACTGGTTCGGCACGATGGATCGTAGCTGGCCCGAGAGCGTCGGAAGCTCGCGCAGGAGGCGATCGAGGTTCCGGGCACTCACTTGTTCCTCGTCGGCGACTGATGCATCGAATTTCGCATCGAGCGGCACGACGAGTGCATCTCTCTCCCCTGTGATGACAGCAACGAAATCAGGGACACGTACCCGGCGAGGAAGCGTCCGTGCAGCTTCGCGATCGTAGTCGAGCGGCAGCAACGCACTGAGCGTGCCCCGGTAGCGGTACCACTCGACGGTCTGACCGACAGCGGCACCGAGGCGACGCCAAACGAGGGTCGCCCAGGCTTCACCGATCGACTGGCTCGCGCCGCCACGGTCGCTCCATTGTCGCAACACCGGGTACTGAAGGGCGGAGAGCAGCGATCCGGTCGGTAAGCTCTCGTGTTCGAGGTCTCGGCGGCGAAGTTCGCTCGGGTTACCGTTGCCCACTGAGACGCCCCGAAAGGTCGCGTCGGCGTTCCTCGATCAGGCGGAGCAAGCGGCGACGTCGCAAACGGAGCACCGCAATTTCGTGCCGAAGCAGAGACTCCTGGCGCAAAAGGTACCGACTGACCCCATCGCTTCCGCGCTGCAAGAGCTGCCCGAGTTCCGACCGCTCCAGCTCCCGCAGGCGTCGCACGAGTTGGGTCTCTTCGAGTTCCCGACGCGCGATCCGTTGGCGTAGTTCGTCGAGATCGTCGGTCGGTGCTCGTTCGTCCGTCGTCTTCCACACAGCGGCCAGTCGCTGCAACTGTTCGAGGTCGCGTCGCTCCCAGGCCTGGTTGACGAGCCGCATGAGGTGTTCGCGCTCGAGGCGTTCCTTTTGGTCGCGGGCTAGATCCGGATGCAGGAGTCGCGCCAGCGTTCGGTAGAGGCGGCGGAGATACTCGTGCTCCGTTCCGTTACCACGCTCTTGTGCCGTTCTTTCCTGACACCGTTCCTCGGAAAAGCGACCGTTCGTGTGATACCATGTCTCGTCGCCGTCCTTGTCAGCCCCAGGCACTGCATCGAGTTCCTCATCGGACAGGGGCTGCGAGGCACGCAATAGCCGCGACAGGCGTTTTTCGAGGAGCCTGACCTCACCACGCAAGCTCTCGACTTCCCGTTGGAGTGGGCCGAGGCGGCGCTCGATGCGTGAACGCAGCTCCTCCTGTGCGAGCTCAGCCATCGTGACGCGTTGCCGCAACACGAGCAACCGCTCACCGCGCGTTAGATAGTCCAGTTCTAACGACACGCGCTCGAGTAGCGACAACGGCGCTGGTACGTCCCGTCGTTCCATGGCTTGGTCACTCAGTAGTCCGAACCCTCGAGTACGACCGACAACCCTTCCATTCTAGAGTGGCCGAACGCGAACGACCAACGACGATCTTCCCCGGACGGTGGAAAGAGCGTATCCTCAGGACGAAGGGGGCACACGATGCGCCGAACCGTTTGGCAAGAGCTTGTCGCCGCGTTCGAAATCGAGGGCATTCGGTACATCTTCGGTATGCCTGGCTCCCCGAAGCAGTTATACGACGCACTCTATGACTCTACGGCAGTCAAGCCGATTCTGGCGCGTCACGAGACGGCAGGCGCGTTCATGGCCTATGCGTACGCGCGCTTGACAGGGTCCGTCTCCTGCTGCTTCGGTTGCCCCGGACCCGGCGTTGCCAATCTGGTTCCCGGCGTCCTGGAAGCCTGGTCAGGCTGCCTGCCAGTCCTCGCCCTCGGTGTGCGTGCTCCGACTCGCACATACGGTATGGGGGCGTTTCAAGAAGCTCCGCAAACGAGTATCTTTCGACCGATCACGAAGTGGGCGGCGACCGTCGAACGACCGGAGCGGATCGGTTGGTACGTCCGACGGGCGATCACGCTGGCGATGAACGGACAACCTGGGCCGGTCTATCTGGAAGTACCAGCGGACCTCGGGCTGGAATCGGTCGACATGCCACCCTACCGTCCTGCCCTCCGCGGTCTGCGCCCTGCACCCGACCCCGATCGGATCGCAGCGATCGTCCGCCTGCTCGCCGCGGCACGCCGGCCACTGCTCGTCTGCGGTGGTGGTGCTGTCGCTTCGGGGGCGTTCGCGGAGGTACGGGCCCTCGCCGAACGGCTGGCGCTACCGGTGCAAGTCACGCCAGCCGGACGTGGCATCCTGGACGAGGAACACCCGCTCTTCGCTGGCCTCGTCGGCCTCTATCGAACCGAATATGCACGCGAAATCTGGGAGGAGGCTGACCTCATCATCATTGTCGGCTCGCGGATGGAGGAGTTTCAATCGGGAGCGTGGACGTACCTCCCGGAGGGGGCACGACTCGTCCAGATCGACATCGCGGCCGAGGAGTTGGGGCGCAACTGGGTTCCGGACGTCGCAGTGCACGCTGACGCCAGGCTCGCTCTCCAGGCGCTCCTCCGCGCGGTTGACCAGACTGGTCTCCCCGCGAACGAAGCACGACGGAACGAGCTGGCCGAGCGCCAGCGCCGTGCGATCGCCGCCGCCGACGATACCGCCGCGACCGACGCTCGCCCCATCCGCAGCAAGCGCGTCGTTGCAACGATCGGCCGCGTCTTCGGTAGCCGCGTGATTCTCGTGCTCGAAAACGGGGCGCAGGATCTATGGGCCTACTACTGGCCCTACTATCGCGTGCGCGAAACAGGTGCGGTCGTAGCACCTGCGGAGCAAACCGCGATGGGGCTAGGGGTCTGCGGAGCGATCGGCGCCGCACTCGCTCGGCCCGACCATTACGTGGTGTGTACGACGGGTGACGGCGCCTTCCAGATGGGGATGCACGAATTGCCCACGGCCGTCGAGCACCGTTTGCCAGTCACCTGGGTGATCTTCGACGATCGAGCGCTCGGCTGGCCCCGCTGGACGCAACGCACCGCGCTCGGCGGACGGGTGATCGCCACGGAGTTCCAGGCGACCTTTGACTTCGTGTCCGTCGCACGTGCCGTTGGGTGCTATGGAGAGCGGGTCGAGCAACCCGAAGACCTCGCCCCGGCGCTCGATCGGGCACGGCGGGCGAACGATGCTGGTCAACCGGCGGTGATCGACGTCTGGGTCGATAGTGAGGAACATCACCCGAGCTTCGTCGAATTCCATCGGCTCCGCTGAAGGAGGAACGAGCCGATGCGGGACCAGAGCGGACGGTACCGGACGCGGTACGAGGATACTCTCCGAGCGCTCGGCCATTACCTCGACCAGCAGCGTTTCACGCGGATCTTGGTCGTCGAGACCCCCGAGGGCTTTCTCGTCAAAGGGTATGTGGCGAACCCTGGCCGGGACGAAGAGATCGTCACACTTGCCCCGGAGACGTTGCTCTTTACCGACGACGATCTCGTGCGACTCCTCGAGGAAGCCTACCGGCGGCGGGGTACGGGAGGCGCACGGTGAAGGAGGACAACCGCCACTAGCTGCGATACAGTCGGGCTGAGCGCCGCTCTGCACGAGTACGGTAGTGCAATGGCTACATTGACCACGAGACCGATCGCTGTACGGTGAGGGCCGCGCGACCTCCGACGCTTTCGTCACTCCGCTCGCGAATGGAGGGTTCTCTTCCCACGTCGCACGGTGCATGATCGAGACAAAAGCCCCGGATCACAGCACTCCTTACCTGGTGCGAGCGTCGCGCTACGAGAACAGCTGCCACCGTAACCACCGAACATCGGCCCACTCGCTCGGTGCTGCACCGGTCCGTCATTAACTCACTCCGCGGCATGCTCAGGTCGGCATCGCGTGCGCGACCACAGCAGGGCGGATGGAACCGCGACCAGGTGCCGGCGATGCCGCGCGAGTGCGTACGTCGCTCCGGATCCGGCACGACGAGCAGTCTCTCGCAGCGATATCCGGAACAGCATCGAGTGCCTATACTGGTACCCGAACTGGGCACGTCCCGTCTGTCATCTGTCTGGGGAACAAAGACACCCAGGCGCAACGATACGCGGTGCTTCAGGCAACTGGGATCTCCGACTGGCAGAGAGCCTTCGGCCTAGGACGGCAACCCTGCCCCTCAGCAGACATCCACCCCGAGGTCGTGACCGGATCTCTGCTGTCAGAGCGCAGCACACCTCGCTCTCCGCCACGAGCAGCACATGGCCGGAGACTCGGACGCCGGGCCCCTTCGCCTGGGCGTACTCGTTTGCACCCACTATTGCTCCCATATGAGCAGCCGGTTCGGGGCACCTAAAGGCTTGAGCGGAAAAGTCAGCTTCGCGACGCGGACGAGGGCGCATGGGAGTCGAACCCACCAGCGAGGCTCGTCACCCCGCCCACCGGTTTTGAAGACCGTGCGGGCCACCGGGCCCGATCCGCCCTCGTTCATCAAGTATCGTCGATCAGTCTTGCTATGACAATCCTGTCCCCGGAAAGACACTGACGTGCGCCAGCGATGCGATCGATCCCCTACACGTCTCTACAGGCTCTCCAGTCGTCGCTCATCGCACCCTCTCGTGTCGCACTGCTGAGACCAGCAGGCGCAGGAGCCTCGTGCCAGTCATGTCTACGAATGCCGGTCAGCAGGTCGACCCACTGCCGGGTAGTGCGTACCGCCCTCGCGAACTCGCCGAGCGCATCGGGTTGTCAGGCGTGCGCGCGGGTATTACTATAGACATGAACTAGCGTCCGGCGGCTACTCCTCGCCCACCACGTGATTGATCGCCAGCCCGACGACGTCTGTGTTGGCGTTACACTTTAGGACTTTGTCGTGTGGTTTCAGAACGGAAGCGAAGGGACGAAACGATGAGCGATGGGTACGGTACAGCAGCGTCGCCGGCCGAAGCGGTGGACACGCGATTCCTCTGCTCTCTCCTCGCAGCATGGCGCATCGAGGTCTTACCCAACGTCGAGATCGACAAGGTCAAGGAAGTCGTTCCCGAGGGAGCGACGCTCACAGTAACGAGTTCTCCGGCTCACGGTGTCGAGGGGACACTCCAGACCGCCCTTGCACTCCGGGCGGCCGGTTATCGCGTCGTACCGCATTTGGCGGCTCGCGCAATACGTGACCGCAACGAGTTGGCGGCATTGTGGAGCCGGTACGCTGCGGCAGGAGTCGACGAAGTCTTCATCGTCGGAGGCGATCAGGAACGACCGGCTGGGGAGTTCGCTGCATCGTTGGACTTGGTTCGAGCAGTCGTCGAGTTAGAGCCCCGCCCTCAGCGCATCGGGATAACCTCGTACCCCGAGGGACATCCCCACATCCCGGACGACGTGCTCATACGTGACCTTCTCGATAAACAACCGTACGCGCACTACGCTGTGACGAATCTCGTCTTCGATCCTGACGTCTTCCTGCGGTGGCTGGTAGGCGTCCGCCAGCGAGGGTTCACTTTGCCGATCTACATCGGACTTCCGGGGACGTTGCGTCTCGACCGACTCATCCGCATCGGTATGCGGCTGGGACTGGGCTCGTCGCTGCGTTACCTGGAAAAGCAGCGCGGTCTGGTCGGCCGCATCCTGACCGGTGGTGGTCTGCGTTACGATCCGGGTGACTTCCTCGATGAGGTTGCGCGACGCCCGGAGACGGCCCGTGACGGGATCATCGGTGTTCACTGGTACAGTTTCAACGCTGTCAAGAGCGTCGTAGAGTGGGTGACTGAACGCCGACAACGGCTCGGTTGTTGAGGGGACGCGAGGGAAGGGAGTCGAACGATGAGCGGCGCGCAGCTGACCAAGCTGCGACCCGTGAGCGAGATCGCGAGTGAACTGGGGCTGTTGCCCGAAGAGCTCGAGCTGTACGGCCCATACAAGGCCAAGGTTCGGCTGGATGCGCTGCGACGCCTGGGGCCACCTCGTGCCCGTTACGTTCTCGTCACCGGCATCAACCCGACCCCCTTCGGGGAAGGGAAGACAACAGTTTCGATCGGACTGGGTCAGGCCTTCGGGCGCCTCGGCCTCCGCTCCATCGTCACGGTTCGCCAGTCATCGATGGGACCGGTCTTCGGAACCAAGGGGGCCGGTGCTGGCGGGGGCGCTGCCCAGCTGCACCCGTTCCCTGACCTCGCGCTGCACTTTACCGGCGACAATCACGCGGTGACTGTCGCCCACAATCTCCTCGCGGCTATCCTGGACAATGCCATCTACCAGGGACAGACCGCGCTCGACCCGCGGACCGTGACCTGGCCGCGCGTGATCGACCTCAATGACCGCGCGCTGCGTCAACTAGTCATTGGGCTCGGGGAAACGCCGCGCACCGTCCGGCTGACGCGCTTCGACATCACCCCGGCCTCGGAGGTGATGGCGATCCTGGCCTTGGCGCGCGATTACCGGGACCTCCGACAGCGACTGGGTCGCATCGTCGTCGGGTACAGCTGGGACGGTAAGCCAGTCACCGCGGAGGACTTGGGGGCAGCCGGGGCAATGGCGGCGCTGCTCGTCGATGCCCTCAAACCGAACCTCGTGCAAACGAGTGAGGGTACCGCAGCTTTCGTCCACGCCGGGCCGTTCGGAAATATCGCAACCGGGACATCGTCCGTCATTGCCGATCTCCTCGCAACGCGCCTGGGCGACGTCGTCGTGACCGAAGCCGGTTTCGGCAGCGATCTCGGGGCAGAAAAATTCTTCCACCTCAAGTGCCGCTCGAGCGGCCTCGCTCCCCACGCAGCGGTGCTGGTCGCCTCGGTGCGAGCGCTCAAGGTTCAGGGTTGTAAGAGCGTCCGCGAAATTGAACAAGGGGGAGAAGACCTCGCAGCGCTCGAGGCTGGACTTCCCAACCTCGTCAAGCACATCGAGAACCTTCGAACGTTCGGCGTCCCGGCGGTGGTCGCCATCAACCGCTTCCCCACTGATTCAGCGCGTGAACTCGAACTCATCGGCAAGGCTGCGGTGGACGCCGGTGCAGCTGACGCAGCCGTGGTCGATGTGTACGCACGCGGTGGCGAGGGAGGCATCGATCTCGCCCACGCCGTGTTACGCGCGGCTTCGGTCGAGCCGGCTTTTCGTCCGGTGTACGAACTCGAGTGGCCACTGGAAGAGAAAGTTCGAGCGGTCGCCCGCACCATCTACGGTGCCGCTGAGGTACGCTTCACCGCCGTAGCGCGACGCCAGCTCGAAGAATTGGCTCGCAACGGGTACGATCGCCTGCCGATTTGCATGGCCAAGACGCCTCTTTCGCTCAGTGCCGATCCGAACCTACTGGGTCGCCCGGAGGGCTTTGCCGTGGAAGTACGCGAGCTCCGCCTCTTCGCTGGAGCCGGCTATGTCGTCGTGTTGCTCAACGATATCCAGACCATGCCCGGACTCGGCCGCAAGCCACGCGCAGTACAGATCGACATCGACGAGGACGGCAACATCATCGGCGTCACGTGAACGGGGCCAGGGAAGCGATCGGTGCGAGAAATGCCGGAAGGAACGGAGGGTAGTACGATGTCTCGGAATCTCCAAGAGATCCTCAACCAGGTCCCGAACATCCAGGAGTACCTGTACAACAACCAGACCGGCGCCCGCGTCTACCCCGTCGTCCCCCCGGAGTTCACCAACTGGCGCGACGAGCAGCACGCCTGGCGCGAGACCGTCTGTCTCTTCGACCTCTCCTACCACATGACCGACCTCTTCCTCCGCGGCCCCGACGCCTTCGCCCTCCTCCGCCAGCTCGGCATCAACTCCTTCGAGGGCTTCGAACCCGGCCAGGCCAAGCAGTACATCCCTGTGTCACCCGAGGGCTACATCATCGGTGACGTCATCCTCTTCTACCTCGAGGATGGCACCTTCCAGCTGGTCGGTCGTCCCTCGGCCCACAACTGGGTCCAGTTCCACGCTGAGACCAGTGGCGCCAACGTCACCTACGAGCGCGACGAGTGGTCGGTCGCCGATCCGCACCGGCCGCGCAAGACCTTCCGCTTCCAGATCCAAGGCCCCAACGCCCCCAAGGTGCTGGAGAAGCTGCTCGGCGGCCCACCCCCGGAGATCCCCTTCTTCCACTTCACCCGCGTCCAGATCGCCGGCAAGCGGGTGGGGCTGCTCCACCACGGGATGAGCGGGGTGTCGGGCGCCGAGTTCTTCGGCGACTTCGCCGACGGCCCCGCCGTCAAGGCCGCCATCCTCGAAGCCGGCAAGGAGTTCGGCCTGCGCCAGGTTGGTTCGCGGGCGTACGCCACCAACGGGCTCGAGTCCGGCTGGATTCCGAACCCGCTGCCGGCGATCTACACGAGTCCGGAGCTGCAGCGCTACCGGGAGTGGTTGCCGGCGACGGCCTACGAGGCGGTGGGGTCGCTCGGTGGGAGTTTCGTCAGCCCCAACATCGAGGACTACTACCTGACGCCCTGGGACTTGGGGTACGGGCGGCTGATCAAGTTCGACCACGACTTTGTGGGGCGGGCGGCGCTGGAACGGCTGAAGGAGCAGCCGCACCGCAAGAAGGTGACGCTGGTCTGGGATCCGGAGGAGGCGGCGCGGGTCATCGGGAGCCTGGTGACCAAGCCGAAGGGGCAGCGCTACAAGTACTTCGACCTGCCGCTGGCGCAGTATGCGACCTGGATGTACGACGCCGTCCTCAACGACGCCGGCGAGGTCGTCGGGTTCTCCATGTGGACCGGCTTCAGTTCCAACGAAGAACGCGTGCTGTCGTTGGCGACGATCGCGCCCGAGTACGCCAAGGAAGGGACACGGCTGCGGATCGTCTGGGGTGAGCCGAACGGTGGGTCGCGCAAGCCATCGGTGGAGCGGCACGTGCAGACCGAGGTGTGGGTCACCGTCGGCCCGGCTCCCTATGCTGAGCCAGCTCGCCGCTACCGCGAGGAGGTCGCAAAGGCACGCCGAAAAGGTTGACGCAACCATTCTCGACGTGGAGGGCGTGCGAGACGCTCGTCTCGCACGCCGCTCTCTTCATCGCGGACTCATGACCCCGCCGCATAGCAGCGAACTGTCGAACTACCGCTGATGCGTCGCTCCCCAGACGTTGCTGCGCGAAGACACCGTCCTCTTGATTTCGATACTCCGCACAACCAGTATCGAGCATCGATCTAAACGAGGTTGCGTTCAGGATAGATGAACATCGCCCTAGCGAACAGACTGATTGTGTGAGAGATTATCCTTCTGAAAGGGATTGGTTCGGAGCGCATGTGTCATCCGCCGCCATCGCCGGCGACGGTGCAATGAGGTGGCACGGTCGTACGGTCGCCGGCAGGAGAAGCGGCAGGGACAAGCGAGCGTTGTCGGTAGTCGAACGTGAGGAGGGAGAGCGATGCACACGTCCCTGACACGACGTCGGTTACTGGGCATCGTCGCTGGAAGTGTCTCCGTGACGATGGGAGGTCTGCTCGCCGCCTGTGGTGGCGGGCAAGCCACGCCGACACCAGCTCCACCGTCGCCCGCTGCAGGCGCTGCGACGACGCCGACCACCGTTGCTCCGACTCCGGCAGGTGCGACGTCCCCGACGGCGACACCAGCTGCGTCGCCGACCGTCCTGCAAACGCGGAAATTGAAGATGCGTGTCGCGTTGGCCACTGAAGAAGCCGGCAATTTCATCGCGGTGGAGAAGGGGTTCTTCCGCGAGGTAGGACTCGATGTCGAACTCGTTACGACGCAAGGCACCCCGGGCGAGGTGATCCCGCTTCTGGCTGTCGGTGAACTCGACTTGTTCAGTGGCGCGATCGTGGCCGCCCTCGTCAACGCGAAGGCTCAGGGCGTCGATGTCACAGTTGTGGCTGGTGAGGGAGCGCTACGACGCGGCAACGTGTACCACGCGTATGCCGTGCGGAAAGAGTTGTATGACCAGGGTGTGCGGACAGTAGCCGACTTGCGTGGACGCTCGCTGGCTATGCCGAGCGATGCGGGCATCGACCTCCTAGAATTGAAGCTGGTTCTGGAGTCCGGTGGCCTCACGCTCGAGGACATCCAGATGCAGTTGATCCGGCTACCGGATATGCCTGCGGCACTCCAGAACGGTGCTGTGGAGGCAGCTGAACTGGTGGAACCGTACCTGACGATCGCCACGAAACAGCTCGGGGCGGGAGTGCCGATCGTTGGTGGTGACGCGTTGATCGACATCATCGGAGATAACTTCCCGATTTCGGTCATCGTCGCCGGCCCGCCGATGGTGAAGGATCGTCCGCTCCTCGAGGCTTTCCTGGTCGGTTACCTGAAAGGTGCCCGGTACTACCTCGAGGCGCTCCAGAATCAGGAGATCCGGGCCGAAGTCATTGAAATTCTCAAGAATCGTACGCCCCTCAAAGATGACGCACTCTACCGAGAGATGACCTGGCCTGGTGTTTCCCCGGACGGAACGTTCGACGTCACTCGTCTGATGGATGCACAAGAGCTCTGGCAGGAGCGCGGCAAGATCAAGGAGATCATCCCGCCTGATCAGCTCGTCGACTTCAGTTTCGTTGAAAACGCGGCGAAGCAACTCTGATCCGGTGAGCTGGGACGCGCTGGCGCGTCCCTCGGGGCTACTCACTAGCCGCCCCGAGGGACGCGCCATACTACGCTCGTTGTTGCTTCAGCAGTAAAATCTCGTCACACCTGTGCTACAATGCTGGTGAGAGCACACCGATCCACCGGCTGCAGCCCCGACCACCTAGGGAGGAAAACGGTCGCGGAGCAGCGACACGGAAAGGGTGAAGCGGATGAACGTAGCCCCTGTCCCATCGCCGCGAGCGCGGGAGATTGTCTGCGGTGCGTTTGACCTCCACGTCCATTCCGGTCCTGACGTGATGCCGCGGCGGATCGACGATCTTGCACTGGCTCGTCGCTGTCTCGAAGTCGGTCTGCAGGGATATGTCATCAAGTCCCACTATGTCCCGACCGCAGAACGTGCCGCCGTCGTCCGCGCTGCGGTTCCCGGAGTCCAGGTCTTGGGTTCGATCACGCTCAATCGCGCCGTCGGCGGCCTCAATCCTCTCGCTGTCGAAATTGCCGCTCGCGAGGGGGCACGTATCGTTTGGCTCCCGACGGTCGACGCAGCCAACGAGCGGGAACATCTCCGCCACGCGCCACCCGATGCCAAGCTTCCCTACTGGGCACGCCTCCAGCGCGAGATGAGGGACGCCGGTTTCGACGTCCCACCTGTCCAAGTCCTCCAACCGGACGGTTCGGTCGTCCCCGAACTGCGAGCGGTCTTGCGCATCGTCGCGAAGCATGATCTCGTTCTGGCCACTGGTCACCTCGGACGCGACGAAATCTTCGCTGTCGTCCGCGCCGCCCGCGAGGAAGGGGTCCGCTTCATCGTCGTCACACACCCCGACTTTCCTTCGCAGGCTCTCTCGGCGGAGGACCAGATCGCTCTCGCCGATATGGGTGCCTTCATGGAGCACTGCTTCACACCGCTGTACGGCGGTAAGGTCGCCTGGGAGACCGCGTTTGCTCATATCCGCGCGGTCGGCCCCGAGCGCGTCGTCCTCAGCACTGATCTCGGACAGCCGGACAATCCGCCGGTCGAGGACGGCCTCGCGCTGTTCGCCGACCGGTTGTTGGAGGCGGGTTTCAGCGAGGAAGAGATCCACACCATGGCGGTGCGCAATACCGTGCGTTTGGCGACAGGGAGGGACGCATGAACGGGGTCCGCCGATTGCTGGTCGTCGGCGCGCATGCAGCCGATTTCGTGTGGCGTGCAGCCGGAGTCATCGCCCTTGTCACAGCGAACGGTGGCGAAGCTACGGTTCTCGCGCTGTCCTACGGCGAGCGTGGTGAGTCCGGGGAGCTCTGGAAGGAGCCCGGGCAGACGATCGAGCGCGTCAAGGCGATCCGTCACGAACAGGCAGAGCGGGCTGCGGAAGTCCTCGGCGCCCGCTTCATCTGCTTCGACCTCGGTGACTATCCGCTCGAAGTCGACCGGGAGGCCACCGAACGGCTCGCGCAACTGATCCGCGACCTCCGTCCGGAGGCGCTCATCACCCACACCCCGGTGGATCCGTTCAATCCTGATCATCCCGTCGCCAACCAAGCAGTCCAACAGGCCCGCCTCTTGTCCTCCGGTGCCGGAGTAGCCAGCGCCTTCGAGACGATCGAGCCACCGCCGCTCTATTACTTCGAACCGCACCAACCGGAACTGTGCGGTTTCGTACCCAACGTCTTCGTGGACATTACACCGGTCTACGAGAAGAAGCTGGCCGCGATGCAGGTGATGGCCTCCCAGCAGTACCTGCAGCGGTACTACGCGGAACTCGCAGACCGTCGCGGTAACCACGCTCGTCGCATCTCCGGCATCAAAGACATCCGCTATGCAGAGGCGTTCCAACGCGTCACCCCGCTCGTTACCCGCCAGTTGCCGGGCCACGGTTGATGAGTCGGAGGAGACGGCAACATGACCGAGCGTGGGCAGAACACGCAACGTGAACTTGAGACGAGCCAGATCGTCCAGACCTTGGCCGAACTCGGTGTCGCTACAGTCTACGAAGCCTCGGGACGTCATGGGCTGATCGACATTCCGCTGATCCCGCTCATCCCGGGACGACGCGTCGCCGGCCCCGCCCTGACCGTGCTGTGCGGGCAAGGAGACAACCTGATGGTCCACGCCGCAATGGAACGGGTGTTTCCCGGTGCGGTGCTGGTCATCACGATGCCCGAACCCGAGCCAGTCGCTCTCGTCGGTGAACTCCTGGCCATCCAAGCGAAGGTGCGGGGTGCCGCTGCGCTTTTGGTCGACGCTGCCGTGCGCGACGTCGACGAACTCCGAGCCATGGACTTGCCGGTCTGGACCCGCTTCATCCGGGTACGCGGTGCGACCAAGGACCAGGTCGGCGGTATCGACGTCCCTGTGAATGTTGGCGGTGCTCGCATTGCGCCCGGTGACATCGTGGTCCTCGACGACGACGGCGCAGTGGTCGTCGCCCGCGATCGCGCCGAGGCAGTGGTGCAGGCAGCGCGGAACCGCGCCGAGCGCGAGGCACGCATGCGCGAGCGATTACTCGCGGGAGAACTCAGTTTGGACATCCACGGATTGCGCACGACGCTCGAGCGCCTGCAGTGAGGTCGGGGGATACGGTCGGTACGGTGTAACGCAGGGGAGGTTGCCATGCACGACGTCACACTCTACATCGGTGAGCCGAGCTTCGACATGGCCCACCTAGCTCATCTCGAACTGATCACACCTGCGCTCGACGAGAGCGTCCGCTTCTTCACCGAGTACCTCGGCATGTACGTCACCGAGCAGCGGGGCAACTCTGTCTACCTCCGCGGCTGGGACGACTACGCGCACCACACGCTCAAGCTCACCGCTGGACCCGTACCAGCCATGGAGCACTTCGCGTATCGCGTGAGTACGCCCGAAGCGCTGCAACGCCGAGTGGCCCTGCTTGAAGAATCCGGCCTCGGGCTAGGTTGGATCGACGGAGATGCCGGGCACGGCCCAGCCTATCGCTTCCGCACACCGGATGGTCACGTCGGCGAGTTAGTGTGGGAGATCGACTGGTACCAGCCCACTCCAGAGACGAAGCCCGCACTCAAAAATCAAGCCTCCCGCTTTCCCGCGCGCGGATGCAACGTGCGTCGGCTCGACCACATCAATATCTTCGCCGCTGACGTGCGCTCGACCCGCATCTTCCTCCAACGGTATCTGGGGCTCAAACTGACCGAGTGCATCATCTTCGACGACGGCTCGGAAAAGGGCGCCTGGGTCACAGCGAACAACAAGGGCTACGAGATCGCCGTGACTGAGGACGGAACCGGCGCGCGGGGACGGTTCCACCACGTCTGTTACGCCGTCGATACGCGGGAAGAAGTGCTGCGAGCCGCCGATATCGCGATCGAGTTCGGCTACAAGATCGAGTACGGGCCACACAAGCACGCCGTGCAACAGACCGTCTTCCTCTACGTGATCGAACCAGGTGGTCACCGCATCGAAATCGGTTGCCCGGGCGCACGACTGGTGGTCGCTCCGGACTGGAAACCGATCGTCTGGACCGAAGAAGAACGCAAGCGCGGCCAAGCTTGGGGGCTTCCGACCGTGGCGACCTTCCACACCCACGGCACACCGCCAGTCGAGGTCACCCGGTGAGGTTTTGACGGCCGAGAACGGGGCAGTCGGTCCTCCGACTGCCCCGGGGCCTTCATGGAATGCCGACTCCTACGACCCGAGTGAGTCTAGCGGCTGTCCCCCGACTTGCCAGACGCGAGGGTCGGTCGTACTCTCCCAACTGCTCGCGTCGTGCCGAAGCGGGACCGAGTACGGTAACCCGACCAAGGTAACCAGCATGAAGGTAACGAGACGCGCAGTACTCACAGCAGGGGTATCGGCTCTCCTCTCGAGTTGTCTCCGTGCCGTCCCGCACCCGACCGCGACCCTTACCCCTGCCCCCACCGAAACGCCCTCGCAGCGATTCGAGCGGTCACGACCGCCTATGTTCCCTCGTACTATCCGCTCGCGCCCCGTCCTACGGATCTCGGTGCCCCCGCTCCCTCCTACGCTGGATGCACAGGCGCAAGCGTGGCTGCGCCGCCTCACCGATGCCGCGCCCACCCACTGGCGTATCGTGCCGAGTCGAGAGGACGAGGCGCTGCTGCGCGTGCGCCCCTCCCTCGGCGAGCGCCCCGAGCACGCCATCGGAGGACGCTGGCTCCTCCCGGTAACGACGCACGACAATCTCATCGACGGTCTGTCGGCCACCGCCCTGAGCGCCCTCCTCGACGGGACGATCGACGATTGGTACGACATCGGAGCGCCCGAACATCTCTCAGTCCAACGGGTTTCGCTCGCGGATTTCGGCTACCGGTTCTCCCGCCATGCCCGAGCCACCGTCCCGGCGTCCGCGTTGCCGACAGTCGCCGAGGCAGGTCTAATCGCCCTGGTCGAACCTCAGGCGCTCGATCCGCTTTTTCGCGTTTTACCGGTCGAGCGCCACGACCCGCTACGGAGCGAGCGGAGCGCTGTGCTGGCTCAGAACCTCATAGAATGGCTCGTCGTAGAGGGGGAACTGGAGCTGCTGCCGGAGGAAGTCTTTCGCCCAGCGACACCTGTCCTTCCCGATCTTCTGACGCTCACGTTCGTCGGCGACATTATCCTCGGCCGCACAGTCCATCGGATCATGGCGGATCGCAACGACTGGACCGCCCCGTTCCGAATGATCGCGAGCGAAACTTCCTGGGCTGACCTGACGATCGGCAATCTCGAGTGTGCGCTGTCGGATCGGTTTACCCCACCGGAAAATCCTTATACCCTGCGATTTCTCTCGTCCACTCGCGCGGTACGAGGACTGACGCTCGCAGGCATCGATGCCGTCAGTCTCGCCAACAACCACAGCATGGACTTCGGCCCAGCAGCGCTCGCGGATACGCAACAGGCTCTCGGCGAGGCCGGGATCGCTTGGTTCGGTGCCGGTGCAGACCGAGCGGAAGCACTCCGCCCGGCCATGCTACGGCTGGCAGAACGGACGATCGCTCTCCTCGGCTTCGACGGCATAGCGGCGGCGTGGTACGGCGCGACCGAGAACCAGCCCGGCACTGCCGCACTTACGCCCGAGGCTGTCCGCAGCGCGATCAGTGCAGCAACCGACCAGGCAGACATCGTTATTCCGTTCTTCCATTGGGGCGTCGAGTACACGCTCGTACCCACCGAGGAACAACGGGCGATCGCGCGCATCGCCATCGACAGCGGTGCTACGCTGGTGGTCGGTTCCCACCCGCACTGGGTGCAGGGAGTGGAATGGTATCGCGGCAGACCGATCTTCTATTCCTTGGGCAACTTCGTCTTCGACCAAGAGTGGTCATGGGAGACGAAACAGAGCGTGATCCTGCATCTGTGGTTCACCGAGAACCGCCTGCTCCGCTACGAGCTCGTGCCCGCGGTCATCGAGGATTACCACCGCCCACGGTTGGCGATCGGGTGGGAGGCAACGGTCATCGGGCACCGAATTCGTGCGTCCTCAGAGGCACTGCGCTCCACTGGCGCTGCGCTCACCCCTGTCCCTTGACAAGCACCGAGCGGTTGTGCCATACTCTTGGCGTAACAACGCGGAGGCGTGGTGTAGAGGCCTAACACGCGGCCCTGTCAAGGCCGAGATCGCGGGTTCGAATCCCGTCGCTTCCGCTGGCCGAGAGCGCGGTACAGATACCGCGCTCTCATCGTTTCTCGTATTGCCGCTTCATGACTCCGGCTGTTCGCCGTGCCAGCGTGTGGCGCTTCCTGCGAGAGGCTTCCCCCGTCACTGCGGCGTCTCCGCCTGCTCCCACCACAACCCCATACGCGCCTGCGTGCCCCCGTCGACGAACAACACCTGCCCGGTGATGAAGTCAGCGTCGTCGGAAACCAGAAACACCGCAGCCTTCCCGACATCCTCCGGACGACCGACCCGTCCCCATGGAACCATCCGGTTTCCCTGCTCGGTGGTGTAGCCCGGGATGTCGAAGTACCGCGGCACCTCGATCAAACCCGGAGCGATCGCATTGACGCGAATTTTCAGAGGTGCCAGCTCGATCGCGAGCGAACGCGTGAACGCTATGAGGGCCCCCTTCGTCGCAGCGTACGCGGCATGGCGCGGAAAACCAGCAGCACCGTGAATGGAGCTGATGTTGAGTATCACGCCGCCACCGCGGTCGACCATGTACCGCGCAGCCTGTTGCGCGCAGAAAAAGGCGCCACGCACATTGAGGTCGAACAGTTCATCGTAGACCTCCTCGGGAAACTCGAGGAACGGTCGCGCGCGCGTGACGCCGGCGTTGTTGACCAAGATATCGATCCCGCCGAGCGCTCGCACAGCCTCGTCCACGACGCGCCTGCATTCGGCGACCGAGCGGAGATCACCGCTCACCAGCGCGACCTGTCCTCCTGCACGACGGATCGCTTCGGCCACCTCCTCGGCACCTGTCCGACTGTGGGCGTAATGGAGCGCTACTACCGCCCCCTCCTGTGCCAAGGCCAGCGCGATGCCGCGCCCGATCCCCATTCCGGCCCCGGTAATCAGCGCGCGCTTGCCGCTCAGCTTACCCATCGTCCCACTCCTTTCCCACACAACACGGCCTTCCTGCCGGAGTAGCAGTATCCGTCAGATTCACTCACGGGGGAATCGGACGATTTCCCCGCTCGATTCCGGCTCCCGGTCAGCACCCACGAGCCAACAGGATGACAGCCGGGTCTCTCCACAGCGCGACCCGCATCTCTCCTGGTACAGACTTCACTCCTGGCCTCATGTCGGCGACAATGCACACGACCCGAAAGGAGCTTGAGCATGGAACTCGCACTGATTTTGCCGCCATGGCCGAACGAACGCTGGAAGCTCGCCCTGCAGATGGGCGTAACCCATGCCGTCACGACCCTTCCCGGACACGTCGCTGGAGGCCACCAAGCCTACAGTCCGCCCGGGGTACCACAGCCACTCACACCTGTCGACGTGCCCCCGAAGGAGCATCGCCCGTGGGATTTCATGCCCCTCCTCCTGATGGTGCAGCGTTTCCGCGAGGCGGGTATTACCGTCTCCGTCATCGAGGCCTCGCCACCGATGCACCGCACCCGCCTGGGGCTACCGGGGCGCGACGAGGAAATCGAGTGGGTCATCACGCTGATCCGCAACATGGGGAAGCTGGAGATACCCGTCTGGTGCTGGAACTGGATGGCCGTCATCAACTGGGCACGCACATCAGTGACCACACCGACGCGTGGCGGCGCGCTAACGACCAGTTACGTGCACGAACTCATGGAAAAAGCTGGCCCTACCGAGGTCGGCACAGTGACCGAACAGCAGTTGTGGGAGAGCCTCCGCTATTTTCTCGCCGCCGTCGTTCCTGTCGCCGAAGAGGCTGGAGTCAAGCTGGCACTCCACCCCGACGACCCACCGTTCCCGTCGCTCCGCGGTGTCGCCCGTATTCTGATCACCCCTGACAACCTGCAACGAGCGCTCGAGCTCCACCCCAGTCCAGTCCACGGGCTCACGTTCTGCCAGGGCACCTTCGCTACTATGGGCGTCGATGTGGTTCACTGGATCCGGCATTTCGGGGAGCAGAGCAAGATTCATTTCGTTCACTTCCGCGATGTCCGCGGTACCCCAACGAACTTCATCGAAACCTTCCACGACGACGGGCAGACCGACATGTTCGCTGCGATGAGGGCGTATCACGAGGTCGGGTTTCGGGGAGTGATGCGACCAGACCATGTGCCGACGATGGAAGGAGAACCGAACACCGAGCCCGGGTACATGATGCTCGGACGGCTCTTCGCGATCGGCTACATGAAGGGACTGCGCGAAGCGGTGCACAAAATGAGCAGCGTCCAGTGATCGCTCAGCCGTTCGGCTCACCTCGCTCGCGGACGCGACCGCATCGCTCGAGCGCGGACGCTACACTTCTAACGTGCGACTCCGTGACGGAGTCAGGAGCGTGCAGGTGATGCAGGATCGACCCCGCCGTATTCTGCTCCTCACCACACCGACGAGCTACCGTACGGCCGCGTTCCTCCAGGCAGCTGAACGGTTACAGATCGAGACGCTCGTAGTAGAAGATGCTCCCGAACCGCTGCGCAGTCGTTGGCACCACCGTCTTTTCGTCGATTTCAGCCGACCTGAGCGAGCAACAGCCGAGCTGGTTGCCCTCGCCCACGAGTACCCCGTGCGCGCCGTCGTCCCGGTGGACGATGCTGGTACGGTGCTCGCCGCGACGGTCGCATCCCGCCTCGGACTCCCGAGTAACGATCCGGAGGCCGCGCTCGCCGCGCGCGACAAGTGGATCATGCGGCAACGCTTCGCTGAGGCCGGTGTTCCGGCACCTGCCGCCCGCGCGTTCCCAGCATCGATCGACGTGCGCCGCCTCGCTGCGGCGATCTCGTATCCGAGCGTAGTCAAACCGACCCGTCTCTCCGGCAGCCGCGGCGTCATTCGAGTCGATACGCCCAGCGAGTTGATCGCGGCCGTCGAGCGCATCCGCAGCATCCTCGCGAGCGATGGCATCGACTTGGCACAGGCTCAGATCATCGTGGAGCCGTTCGTTCCGGGGTTCGAGGTCGCGGTCGAAGGCATCCTCACAGACGGCGCGCTGACCGTGCTCGCCATCTTCGACAAACCGGACCCCCTGGACGGACCCTTCTTCGAAGAAACGATCTATGTCACTCCTTCCCGGCTGCCACCGGAGATGCAGGAGGCGATCGCCTCGACGACCGAGCGTGCTGCGCGGGCACTCGGGCTCCGCACCGGACCGATCCATGCCGAACTCCGCGTGAACGAGCGAGGGCCATGGGTCATCGAGGTCGCCGGACGCTCGATCGGCGGGCTGTGCTCACGGATCTTGGAGTTCGGTACCGGAATCACGCTCGAGGAGCTCATCCTGGCGCACGCCGTCGGTGATCCGATTCCTTCTCTCGTTCGCCGCGGCGGGGCCGTCGGGGTGATGATGATTCCGATACCCGGTAGAGGAATCTTGAAGCGGGTAGACGGTATCGATGCAGCACGGACTGTTCCGGGTATCATCGACGTGGAGATCACCGCCAAGCGGAACCACCGGATCGTCCCGCTCCCGGAAGGTGCCAGTTATCTTGGGTTCATCTTCGCCCGTGGAGAAGACCCCGCGGCGGTCGAATCAGCTCTTCGTGAAGCTCACCGTCGCCTGGTCATCCGCATCGCGCCGGAGGTGCCGTTGCATGTTCAGACGGTGGCACGCTGAAGGGGTGCGCTCGTCTCATTTCTTGCGAGCCGGTGCACCCTTCGCTGGCTGTCCCATCCCTGGGGGCACCCAACCCTCCGGCAAGTCTTCGCTCTCGCTGAAGAGAAACGCCTCGAGATGCTGCCGCAGCACCAGGCGATCGTCCGGATCAGCCGGATTGAGGCCATAGTGATTGATCACGATCGTCTGATACTCCCGCCACATTTCCCAAGCATCGCGCGAAATTTCGCGGTAGATCCGTTCACCTAGTGGACCGGGGAAGGGAGGGCGTTCGAGTCCTGGCAGCTCTCGCTTCAGTTTCGCGCAAAAGACGATTCGCGTCACGGTAACGATCCTCTCGCCCGCGCCTGACCTCTCGCCAAGCGTAACGGACGAGGTGAACGCATGTCAAAGGACAGCAGCTTGCCCACCGTCACGCTGTGGGGACGACGGTGCACCCAGACAGCCGTAACCCTCTCTACCCTGCTCGCGGCCGGCGTCGCTGTCCGTTGCCTCGTCCTGGCACGACCAGGCACGCTCGGTGCACAGGCTCCCTCCTCCATCCCGACCTTGGTCCCTTGGCGACGCGACCCGGTGTCGATCGCCCACAGGAATGCTGTTCCGGTGCTAGCACTGCGCAGCAAGACGGAGCTCGACTGTGCGCTCGACGTAGTCGACGTGCCCGCAGATTGCGGTGTTGTCTCTTGCTTTCCTTGGTTGTTGCCCGCCAGGCTCCTAGAGCACTATCCGCTGGGCATGCTGAACATACACCCTTCGCTCCTGCCCGCCTATCGCGGTCCTTCCCCACTGTACTGGCAATACCGCGACGGTCGTCTCGAGACCGGTGTCACGGTGCATCGAGTGACGGAAGAACTCGACGCCGGCCCGATCGTGCGCCAGGTCCGATGCACCCTACCACTCGGCTTTCCTGGCGATCGCCTCGAGGCGTGGCTCGCCTGGTACGGGACGCTCGCGCTCATCGACGCACTGAAGCACTCTCTGCAGACGGTTCCCCAGCAGGGCGCTGCATCGCCTGCCTCATGGGCTCGCTTCCCGACGCGAGACGACACCACTGTCGATACCAACTGGCCCGCCTGGCGGATCGCACACTTTCTCGCCGGTGTACTCCCGCTCGGCTTCGTTGTGCTCGTGGAGGTGCCCGCGTTTGGTACCTGGCGAATCGACCGCTTCGTCGCTTGGACGGCGACCCCCCTGGAGCCGGCCTTCGACGGACGGCGTCTCACGTTTCATGCGCGGGGAGGCTGGATCACTGTCGAGGTCAGCCCTGCTCAGCCAGCCGATCGCGTGCGACGGAGCACCTTGCGCCAGTAGTCGAGAGTATCCGCGAGTGTCTGTTCCAACGGGATCTCCGGTCGCCAACCGGTCGCCTGCCGCAAGGCGGTCGCGTCCCCGTAAAGAACGCGAACGTCTGCTGGTCGGAGTCTACCGGGATCCTGCTTGACCCGGAGGGGAACGCGCGCGTACTCGAGGAGTCGCTGCACGATGTCAGCCAGCCGCCACGAGCGCCCGCTGGCGATGTTGAAGACGTCACCAGCGAATCGCGGGTCAGCCAGCAGTTCGTAGGCGCGGACCACGTCACGCACGTCGAGAATGTCCCGCTCCACTTCGAGATCGCCGACCAGCAGGACAGGTGGCGCCAACCCCAACTCGGCCTCCGCGATTTGTCGAGCGAAACCCGAAATGGCGAACCGCTCGCTTTGTCCAGGGCCGATGTGGGTGAAGGGGCGCACCCGCACGACCGGCAACCCGTACGCCAGAGCGTACTGCAGACCGAGCAAGTCCTGTGTCGCCTTGCTCACGCCGTACGGGCTCAAAGGTCGGAACGGCTGCGTCTCGCGCACCGGGAGCTCGTGCTCATAGACCAGGCCATACGCGTCCGAAGAGCTGACCACGATGACGAGCGGCGGCGGTTCGAGTGCCCGCGCTGCCTCGAGCAGGTTCACCTGGCCGATCACGTTGTTGGCGATCGTACCGACCGGATCTTGAAAGGAACGCGGCACGTAGCTGACTGCTGCGAGATGAACGATCACGTCCGGGTGCCAGTGGGCGATGGTTCGTTTGACGAGTTCGGCATTGAGGAGGTCACAGACGAGATGCTGGAGGACGAATGGAGACGGGGGACTCGGTCGAGCGGAGAGACCGATCACCTCCCACTGGCCCGAACGCGCGAGTCGCTCGGCGAGGTGACTCCCGACGAACCCGGAGGCTCCCGTGATCAATGCACGCGGCATCTCCGCGTCACTCTCGCCTCACCGGTCAGGAACGCTTCCCACGAGTCCTGCTTCAGCCCGTAGCAGGTCCGCCTTGTCGGTCCGTTCCCAAGGCAGATCGAGATCCGGTCGCCCGAAGTGCCCATACGCCGCGACTTGCCGGTAGATCGGCTGCTGCAGGTTCAAGTGATGGATGATCGCTGCCGGGCGGAGATCGAAATGCCGTTGAATGAGTTCGACGATCCGTTCCTCGTCGACCCGTCCCGTCCCGAAGGTCTCCACATGGATGGCCACTGGGCGTGCCCGACCGATCGCGTACGAGATCTGGATCTCGAACCGCTCAGCCAGCCCGGCGGCCACGATATTCTTCGCGACGTACCGAGCAGCATAGGCTGCCGAACGATCGACCTTCGTCGGATCCTTCCCGGAAAACGCCCCACCTCCATGCCGGGCCATGCCGCCGTAGGTGTCGACCATGATCTTGCGTCCAGTCATGCCCGCATCAGCTCGTGGGCCGCCCAGCACGAACGAACCACTCGGGTTGATGAGGATCTGCGTCTCCCGATCCAGAAAGTGACTCGGAATGACTGTATGGACCACTTTCTCGATGAGGTCGCGACGCAGCTGCTCCTGCGTCACATCAGGATCATGCTGTGCCGAGAGGACGACCGCCGCGACCCGGGCTGGTCGCCCGTAGCGATACTCGACCGTCACCTGGCTCTTCCCGTCCGGGCGCAGGTACGGGAGTTCCTTCGTCTTGCGGAGCTGCGCGAGCCTGCGCACCAGCCCGTGCGCCAGCGCGATCGGCAGCGGCATCAGCTCCGGCGTCTCGGTGCAGGCGAAGCCGACCACCATTCCCTGGTCGCCGGCGCCGATGCGGTCGAACTCATCGACCGCCGTCCCCTCGCGCACTTCGAGCGACTCGGACACGCCGTGGGCGATTTCGGGGGCCTGCTCTTTGACGGAAACGATGACCCCCATCGTCCGGCCGTCGATCCCATAGTCGGATGACGTGTAGCCGGCCTCGCTCACCACTTGCCGAGCCACCTCAGCGAAATCGACGCGCGCTGAGGTCGTGATCTCGCCGATCACGATCATCAAACCGGTCGTCGTCGCAGCCTCGCACGCGACACGCCCGGCCGGATCCTGCGCCAGGACTGCATCGAGTACGGCATCCGAGACTTGGTCACACAACTTGTCGGGATGCCCCTCCGTCACTGATTCCGACGTGAAGAAGGTCTGTGGGGCACGCATGATGCTCAGCGTCACCGCTGCCAACCCTTCCTTTCGCTGCATCCACGTGTCGTCGACGACGATGGCCGCATCAGGTTCCGTGCTGCCAAGAGTTCAAGTACGCTTCCTGTTCAGGCGTCAAGCGGTCGATCTCGATCCCCATCGCTCGGAGCTTGAGCTGCGCAACCTCGCGGTCGATCTCCTCGGGTACCGGATACACGTCCGCCTCGAGCTCTCCACGGTGGCGAACCAAGTAGACACAGGCCAGAGCCTGGTTCGCGAAACTCATGTCCATGACACTGGCTGGATGCCCTTCCGCCGCCGCGAGGTTCACTAAACGTCCCTCAGCCAGGACCACGATCCCCCGCCCATCCGGCAAGATGTACTCGTCGACCGAGGGACGGAGGGAACGCCGCTCGACTGCCAGCTCAGCCAAAGCATCCAAGTTGATTTCCACATTGAAGTGCCCTGCGTTACAGAGAATGGCACCGGGCTTCATGGCAAGGAAATGTTCGCGGTCGATGACATGAATGTTGCCTGTGGCAGTGACGAAGAGATCACCAACGCTCGCGGCCTCGCGCATCGGCAAGACGCGAAACCCGTCCATCGCCGCTTCCAACGCGCGCACCGGATCCACTTCCGTCACGATGACGTGCGCACCCATACCGCGCGCCCGCATCGCGATACCGCGGCCGCACCAACCGTACCCAGCGACGACCACGGTCTTGCCGGCCAGCAGGATATTCGTAGCGCGTAGGATCGCGTCGATCGTACTCTGCCCGGTACCGTAGCGGTTGTCGAAGAGGTGTTTCGTCTGCGCATCGTTGACGGCGATCGCCGGAAAAGCGAGCAGGTCGTCGCGGGCGAGCGCACGCAGGCGGATCACTCCGGTCGTCGTCTCTTCAGTCGAACCGATGACCCCCGGCAGCACATCGCGTCGTTCTCGATGCACAGTAGTGACGACATCGGCTCCGTCATCGATGATGAGATGCGGCCGATGATCGAGCGCGAGGTGAATGTGCCGGTAGTAGGTTTCGTGATCTTCCCCGCGGCGCGCGTAGACGGAAAAGCCGTCGGCGACCAGTGCTGCCGCCACGTCGTCTTGTGTCGAAAGCGGATTGCTAGCACAGATCACCGGCGTCGCACCCGCCGCGCGCAAGGCATACGCCAAGTTCGCCGTTTCCGTGGTCACATGCACGCAGGCGACGATCCGAATTCCCTCCAGCGGGCGCTCGCGTTCGAACCGTTCCTGCAGCAGCTGCAGAACGGGCATCTCCCGTCGCGCCCAGGCGATCCGCCGCCGCCCGTGCTCCGCCAAGCTTGGGTCCGCGATGTCGTAGGCCAGCGACCGACTGCTCACTGCGCTCTCCGCCCCTTTACCAGCCCCTGCTTTCCTCGCTCAGCGAGGATCGCAGCCACCCTCTGTTCGTTCGGCGAGAGGACGACTCCTGCCTCCGTGACGATACCGGTGACCAACGCCGCCGGTGTCACATCGAAGGCTGGGTTCCGCACCGTTGTCTCCGGTGGAGCCACCCAGCCACCGTTCAAGCGTAACACTTCCGCAGGATCGCGTTCTTCGATCGGAATGGAGGAACCGTCAGGAGTGGTAGGATCGAACGTCGAAAGCGGTGCCGCAACGTAGAACGGAATCCGAAACCAGTGGGCAGCCACCGCTAGCGCGAGCGTGCCGATCTTGTTCGCCACATCGCCGTTGGCAGCGACCCGGTCTGCACCCACGATGACGACATCCACCTCGCCGCAAGCCATCGCCCACGCCGCAGCACCGTCGACGATGAGTGTGTGCGGAACTCCGGAGCGCCAGAGTTCCCACGCCGTGAGCCGCGCCCCTTGCTGGCGCGGGCGAGTCTCCGTAACCCAGACGTGCCGCAAACGGCCGAGCTCGTGAGCTCGCCGCACGACCCCCAACGCAGTGCCGTACGCGCCGGTTCCGAGTGCGCCCGTGTTGCAATGCGTCAACACGCGCGCACCATTCGGCAGGATCCCCGCACCATGCTCAGCGATCGCCAAATCGATCGCCCATTGCCGGTCGAGGAGTTCCTCGACCAGCTGCCCGAGCAGCTGAGCTGCCTCCTCAGCGGACGAGGCGCCAGCGACGCGCGAGCGAGCCACCTCGAGTCCGTGGAAGAGATCGACCGCCGTCGGCCTTGTCCCTCTTAGGAGCTCGACTGCGCGCTCGAACACAGCGCGCCAATCACCGTTCTGCTGCGCGACCGGACGCAACCCGAGTGCGAGTCCCGCAACGGCCGTGATGCCGATTGCTGGTGCACCGCGCACCCGCATCTCCCGGATGGCAGCAGCGATCTCCTCCACCGTTCGACACTCGATGTAGCGCTCCTCGTGCGGCAGGAGCGTCTGGTCGAGTATGACGAACGCGTCCCCGGTCCAACGCAAAGGGCGCCACAGCTGCTCAGGCCGATTCATCTCTGTCCCCCGTCATCCGGGCGGTCGACTCTTCCCGCAACAGTGACTGGGCAACGTCGCGCACGAGATCCAGCGGGACATCACGCCGCACGACGACGTGTCCCGGGCGCACCGGGAGCACCCATGTCGGTACGCCGCCCTCGACCTTCTTGTCGTAGCGCAACCTCTCCAGCGCGTCCTCCACACCGATGCTGGCCACACGCGGTAGCGATGCGGCATCGAGCAAAGCATCCTGCAGCTCGACCAGGTCAGGCGAGCAGATACCGAGTCGATGGGCGATGCGCGCGGCTGCCCGCATGCCGATGGCCACTGCCTCACCGTGACGCAGCCGATACGCGCTGGCGGCCTCGACAGCGTGTCCGAGCGTGTGCCCGTAATTGAGAATGCGGCGAAGTCCTGTTTCTCGCTCGTCGGCAGCGACGACGCTCGCTTTGATGGCGATGTTCCGGCGAATCACCTCGTCGAGCGCCCCAGGCTCCCACCAGGCAACGAACGGTCTGCTCGTAAGCAGCGATAGCAACTTGGGTGACTCGTTCCCCAACGCCGTGCACTCGATCATGGCGTGCTTGACGACTTCTGCCCATCCCGACCGTCGTTCTCGCTCCGGCAAGGTGGACAAAACCGACGGATCGACCAGGACCAGGTGCGGTTGGTAGAACGTGCCGATCAGATTCTTCCCACAGCGATGGTCGATCCCTGTCTTGCCACCGACGCTCGCATCGACCATCGCCAAGAGGGTCGTCGGCACTTGAACCAGCCCGACTCCGCGCAGCACGATCGAGGCGACGAAACCACCGAGGTCACCGACCACACCACCGCCGAGCGCCAGCACCACATCGCCACGCTCGATACCAGCGACGAGCAGATGATCGAGGAGACGCTCCACTTGAGAGAGGTTCTTCGACGACTCTCCAGCCGGAAGCAGCGCGGGATCGACGACGAAGCTCTCCTCTTCCAGCGAGCGTCGAAGCGGCTCCAACCACCACCGGGCGACTTGGTCATCCGTCACCACGAAGACTCGCCGCGCGCGCGGCCACCGGTGACGGACGAGTGTACCCACGGACTCGAGCAGACCGGAATGGACGTAAATGTCCGATCGGCCTGCCGCACCACCGAGCGAGAGAAACGGGATCAGCCCTCGTCGGCTTCGCTCAGTGATTGCCTGAATGACCTCATCGGCGAGCTGTTCCAGCGGCCGCTCATCGGTCTCGACGACGACGTCGGCACGGGTGTACAGATGCTTGCGCTGCTCCCAGAGTTGGCGGAGTCGTTCCTCGATCCCTCCGCTCAAGAGCGGTCGCCCTGCAGCACCGTCAGCGCCCTGCTGGGCACGGAGGCGCGCCGCCAGCGTCTCCAGCGGCGCCGTCAGATGCACGACGGCCGTACCGCTGCGCAGCGCGATCCAGTTCCGCTCGTCGAGCACGATGCCGCCCCCGGTCGCGATGACCACTCCGTCCTGGCGGGCTGCTTCGAGCAACGCCTCACGTTCGGCTGCCCGAAACACCGCCTCACCGAACCGGGCGAAGATGTCCGGAATAGACAAGCCGAACCGCTGCACCACTACTTCGTCCGTGTCGATCGCGCGCCACCCGAGGCGTCGAGCGATCAGCGGTGCGAGCGACGTTTTCCCCGATCCGCTCAGTCCGATGAGTGCGATTCGTTTGACCACGAGCCTCCCTCGCCTCGCGACGCCATACTGGTGCGGATTGTAACCCATCATCACTACGGGAATGTGTGCTACGATAGCTGCAAAACTGCTGTCCGTGAGCCGGTCCTGGGAAACGCTGTCACTCACGAGGAAGGCGAGGTTGGGGGCGCATGCGACGTAAGGTCTCGATCATCGGAGCGGGGGCTGTCGGCGCGACGACAGCACAGTATCTCGCCGCGCGTAACATCGCTGACATCGTCCTCGTCGATATCGTCGAGAACCTGCCTCAGGGTAAAGCGCTCGACCTCCTGGAAGCCGGCCCGGTCATCGGCTATGACTGCTCGATCGTCGGGAGCAACGGGTACGAGGCCACAGCTGGATCCGACGTCATCGTCATCACGTCGGGCTCGCCCCGCAAGCCCGGGATGAGTCGCGACGACCTCCTCCGCGTCAACATGAACATCGTGCGCAGCGTCACGCAGAGCGCCGCTCCCCTGTCACCGGATGCTGTCATCATCGTCGTGACGAACCCGTTGGACGCGATGTGCCATGTGGCACTGGAAGCCTCGGGATTTCCGTCGCAGCGCGTCATCGGCCAGGCCGGTGTCCTCGACGCCGCACGATTCCGTGCTTTCGTGGCCATGGAACTCGGCGTCTCACCCCGCGACGTCCATGCGATGGTGCTCGGAGGACACGGCGACACGATGGTACCACTCCCGCGCTACACGACGGTCTCCGGTATACCGATCACCCAGCTAATCCCAGCCGAGCGGATCCACGCGTTGGTGGAACGCACGCGGGATGGGGGCGGTGAGATCGTTCGTCTCCTCGGCACGAGCGCCTTCTACGCGCCGGCCGCATCGGTGGCCGAGATGGTCGAAGCAGTCTTGTTGGACGAAAATCGCGTCCTCGCGGCGAGCACGTACCTCACTGGGCAGTACGGTATCAACGACCTCTACGTTGGTGTCCCGATCAAGCTCGGCGCCGGTGGCGTGAAGGAGATCATCGAAATCGAGCTAACCGAAGAAGAGCGAGCCGCCCTGCACCGCTCGGCCGCAGCAGTTCGCGAACTCGTCGAGGCGATGAAGACTCTGTCCTGACGGAGCGAACGGTGGCACAATGACGCGCCGAGGTCAGCCTCGACCTACTCTCCCCCAACACCTGCTCGGCGTCGACGAAGCGCGCCAGCGGATCCTCGAGCACTTCGCTCCGTTGCCACCGCGGCGCGTCCCGCTACTCGATGCCCTCGGCCTCGTCCTCGCCGAGCCGATCTGCGCCCAGGAGTCGGTGCCACCGTTCACCAACGCAGCCATGGATGGGTATGCTGTCCGGGCCGACGATACCGGCGGAGCGAGTCGTGAGCGTCCGGTCCGCCTCCGCATCGTCGGCGAAGCACCGGCTGGTGGCGCGACGACCCGTTGGCGTACCGACCGTACACAGAGGGTCGAGGCAGGCACTGCCGTGCGCGTCATGACAGGCGCCGTGCTTCCACCTGGTGCTGACGCAGTCGTCCGCTTCGAGGAGACGGACGAGGTGGACGACCCGTCGCCGGTCCGCGAGACGGTGTCGATCTTTCGGCCCGTCAGCGCCGGCGAAAATGTGCGTCCCGCCGGCGAGGACATCCGGGCAGGGACGACTGTGCTCCACCCGGGCACGATTCTCGGACCAGCCCACCTCGGTATCCTCGCCGCCCTCGGTCGTACCTGGGTACTCGTTCACCCACGACCGGAGGTCGCCATCCTGGCAACCGGCGACGAAGTCGTTCCTCCCGACTATCCGCTTTATCCCGGGCAGATCCGTAACAGCAATTCGTACACGCTCGCCGCACTCGTGAGACAGACCGGTGGTATTCCACGCTTGATCGGCATCGCAGCCGATCAGGAAGCCGACCTCGAGGCTCGTCTCCGCGCCGCTCGCGGCGCTGACCTCATCCTCACGTCGGGTGGCGTCTCCCAAGGTGACTACGATCGCGTGAAGGAGTTCCTCCGCGCACGAGGACGCTTCGAGATCTGGCAGGTACGCATCAAGCCAGGGAAACCGATGGCCTTCGGCTTTATCGACGGGGTGCCAGTCATCGCCCTCCCCGGAAATCCGGTTGCAGCGGTCGTCGCGTTCTTGCAATTCGCGCGCCCAGCACTGCTCCGGCTCCTCGGATACCCGGAACTCGAACCCCTTCGCGTGCGCGCCGTTCTCACCCGCCGAATCGACAACAGCGGACAACGACGCCATTTCGTACGCGCGACGGTCGAGGTACGCGACGGCACGCTCCTCGTGACACCTGTACCGAATCAAGGAGCTGGAGTATTGAGCGGGCTCGTCGCCGGCAATTGCCTCGCGATCATCCCCGAAGATTGGCCGGAAGCCCCGGCCGGTAGCCTCGTGGAGGTCGAGTTCTACGAACCGAGTCAGGTGTACCGGCTGTTGGCCACCCGCATGCTCAACGCAACAATACCAGAAGGATCCCCGCCAACATGATCAGTGCGCCGATCACTGCGTTGAGACTGGGCACTTCTCCGAGGATCGCCCAGGCGAGGATGATCGCTCCAGTCATCTCTTGCGTATAGATGACGTTCGCGATCGCTGCGTTCAGGCGCCGCACCGCTGCGTTGTACAGGGTGTGCCCGATCGTGTTTGGAATGAGCCCGAGCCCGAGGAGCGCAGCGACCACTTGCACGTCGTACCGCTCGACAGCGAACCCAGCGCGCAGGAACGCCACCAGTCCGAACGGCAAGACCCAGAGCGCGGCGAATCCGTAGACAGCCGTGGCATAGGTCAGCAGAGGTAGACGACTCCGCTCGCGACGTCCGACGATCGAATAGGCCGCATAGGCGGCAGCCGAAACGAGCGCGAGTGCATCACCGATGAGCACTCGCGTCGTGAGCCGCGGTTCGAACCCAGCGAGCACGGCGACCCCGACGAGAACAACCAAAATCCCCACCACCTGAGCAGGTCGCAGCGGTTCCGCCAGCAACACTGCGGACAGGATCGCCAGCATGACGGTCGAGGTATACAGGAGGGGCAGGACATGCGCCACCGGCGCGAACTGAAGCGCCGCGATGTAGGCGACGAAGTGTACCGCGAGCGTGGCGCCGTACAGGGCGAACTTTCGCCAGCCGGCGATCGCGTCCCGCACATTGTATTCGCGGAACGCGAAGGGTAGAAGCACCGCCGTCGCGACGATCAGGCGCCAGAAGGCGATTTCGAACGCACTGACGCTGCCGGCCAGTCGTACCAGCACCGCACTCGTCGACACGGCAAGGACCCCGGTACTGGCGAACACGAGGCCTGTCAAAAACTCCCGCCGCTGCTGGGTTGTCGGTGAGACCCCGAGCGTCACGATGACGACCCTTTCCTCGTCGCCCGGTATATACCTGAGGGTGGTAGGATACTACGCCTACCGGTCGCTTGCGCCGGTCGCACGAGCGATTGGACGAAAGAGCGTGACCGAGCTGACGATCAAGCGCTTTCGAGCGCGACCGCCATCCGCGAGGGAGCGGGTCCTCGCTTTCGCTGTTGCCGGTGGAACGTTGCGGGCCGTCGTCGCCGACGGGCGTGGTCAGATTCTCGGTCAGGCAGCGGAACCGCTCGACAATCTCGACGCCTACGGCGTCCTCCTCCGCCTGAGTCAGTTGGCCGAGCTCGCGCTCGCCGGAGCGCAGCTCGAGACGAACCAAATCAAGGCAGCTGCAGTCGCCTTTGGGGGTCCAGTCGACCCGTCACGCGGTGTGACGATCTTCTCTCCCCGCTCGCCTGGTTTCGAAGACTTTCCACTGGCTGCCTTGCTCGAAGAGCGGCTGGGGGTTCCGACCGTGCTCGAAAACGACGCCCGCGCCGCAGCCTTCGGAGAAGCAGTCTTCGGTGCTGCCAGGGGTTGCCAGACCATCGTGTACGTCCATCTGGGAACCGGTGTCGGCGGCGGCATTATCGTCGATGGACGGCTCGTTTACGGCGCCTCCCACACCGCGGGCGAGATCGGACACACCGTCGTGACTACCGGCGGACCGCTCTGTTCGTGTGGAAAACCTGGTCACCTGGAGGCATATGCGTCGGAACCGGCGTTGCGCGCCCGCATCTGGGAGGCACTGCTCCTCGCCCCCGAAGATCCGGGCCATGAATTGGTACGTCAGTCCGCGTCACTGCACGAGCTTTTCCAATACGCGTCCACTAGCCCCGCCATCCGAGAGGTGCTCAGCGACACCGTCCGCATGCTCGCCCTGGCCCTCTCGACACTGGTCGCGACGCTGAATCCAGACGCCATCATCATCGGCGGCCCTCTCGCCGGAGCCGGAACATCGCTCCTCGAGCCACTACAGGCACGCATTCGGCAGTTCGCCTATCCGGCCTCGCTCCGACGGGTACGTATCGCGCTCGCTGAACTCGGCGCAGACGCACCCATCATCGGTGCCGCTGCGTTAGCGTTCGCTCGTATCGAGCGTCCGGAGCACTGAAGAACAGCAGTGTGCAGTCGCCGAACGCTGCTCTCGTCTTGGCGTCTCGCGCAGACAAAAGCTATGCTTATCGGTCGGCATGAGCGAGGGAGAACGACATGTCCACACCAGTGCTCAGTCCCAAGATCCAACAGCTGCTCCTGCAGATACTCGAGGAACTCGGACGGCCTGCGACGACCGAGGAACTGGCCCGTCTCCTCCGAGAACGACTCAGCGCTGCGCCATCGCAGCCGTGATGAATGGGGGCGATCACCGTGGTGAACGCGTCGTCGACGAGCTTGACGCAGATCGTCTTCGAGGGAGAGCAGTGGCAGCGGGAACTCGCTGACCGCGTACACGCGCTCCTGCGGGCCTCGGCACGTTTCTTCCCGAACGATGCTCCGATCCGTCTTCCGCTGCGCGTCCTGGCCGAGCACTTCGCTGCAGTGGACCCATCCGCTTCGTTGGAAGATTGGCTGCAGCGCCTGGAACGAGCACTCGCAGCCAACCCGCACGTCTTCCTCCTGGAGCACGGTGAGGACGGCCTGGTCGTCGTCACCACGCGGGCCGGAAAACCGCCTCTGCCACCTGAAGCCTTGATCGACACAGCGCATCAGCTTCCACAGCGGTTCATGGAACCACCGGCCCACGCGGTGGTGCCACCACGGCGAGTGCAGCCTGCCGAATCACCCCAAGCGATCACCGAACCGGTCGCAGCGACCGCTGCAGAGGCGGCAGCCGCAGAAGAGGCGATCGCGGCAACCGCCGGTGTCGCACCAGTCGTCGAGGACGTCACCACCCTCACTGACGAGCAGTTGATCGAGGCCGTGCGACTTGCGATACGTCAACTGCCGGGCGTGGTAGGCTTCGGCGACCTCTGGGCCGCAGCCGACGTCGTGCCGCGCCTGTCGCGTGGCGACGTGCGCCGCGTTCGCGAATACATCGTCGAGCGCGGGGAGCCGTTGACGGACGACGAAATCTTGGAAGTGATTTTCGGGATACGGCCAGGTACGCCCGAGGCGATGGCCTACCAGCTCGCTCTGGATGCGCAGCTGGCGACAGAGAACGATTTCGAGTTCGTCGGTGTCCCGGGTGCTCACGCCTGGACACTCCGCGACATCAACCCCGTCAGCGCACCGAAGCGGCGTCCGGCCGATATCGGGCAAGACTATCGGTATCTCTTGGACGAGGCGCGCGACGAGCACCCGGCCACAGAGACCGTCGTCGATCATGTGCTCACGTTCTACGAACATCTCTACGGCGTACTGCCGTACGATGCCTCGCTTGCGGCCGTGCTCCCAAGTCGCGTCTACCCCGAACAAACGCGGGCTCTCCTGCTGTTCGAAGCGCCCCAGACGCACGAGACGTTCCATGTGGAACTCCGCTATCCGACGGGGAATCGCGGCGGATTCCTGTTCGGCCTCGAGTCGTTCTTCCACGCGAACCTGGTCGCCGGAGCCTTGATCACGATCGAGCGAACCGAGGATCCGCGACGGTTCGTCATCGACTACCTGCCCATCTCCCGCCAGGAACGGCGCCTCCTGGCCTTGGACGAAAAGCAACGCCGGTACGAGTTCCGGCCGACCGTCTATTTCTGTGCCGCCCAGGACAGCATGCTGTTGACCGAGCAGCGCTTCCCGCGCTTCGCTGGTCAACAGCCGCTCGACGAACGAACCCGCCGTTCCTACGAGCGGGTCATCGAGATTACCTTCGAGCGCGTCGGCGAGAATGTCGGGACAGCCGAGGCCCCGCGCTATATGGCTGCACTCGACGATCTCGTCGCTGCCGTCAACGTCGAGCGCCCGCTCAGCGCGGAAAGGATCCGCTCCATCCTCACCTCGCCGGAGTTCCCGCAGTTCGAGGCGGATTCCGAAGTCGAAGACTTGTTCTATTACACGCCCACACAGTAAGGACGATGAAGCGAGGAGTATCGACGAGAGCAGTGTCCATCGAACTCGAGGACGTTTTCGAACGTCTCCACCGCGAGGTGCGCGCCACGGATGTCGCGCGACTTTCCGATCTACCGCGCCCTGCTTTGCCGCTGGTGCGCGAACTGTGGTCGAAGTTGCCGCTCGCCCATCGGCAACGCATCGTCCGCATGATGGTCGAGTTGAGCGAGTCGAACATCGATCTCGACTTCCGGCGCGTGCTGCTCATCGCACTGGACGACGCCGACGCCGAAGTACGTCGATCGGCGGTCGAGGGACTGTGGGAAGCGGACGATACAGGAATACTCCAACGACTCTTGGATCGCCTCGCGATCGAGACCGAGCCAGCTGTGCGAGCTGCGCTGGCACAAGCGCTCGGTCGCTTCGCTGAGCTCCACGTCTGCGGTCGCTTGGGCGAGTCACACGGCCAGCGCGTCTACGATGCCCTGTCCAACCTGATCGCTCCGCACGAACCGGTCGAGGTACGCCGCCGCGCCCTCGAATCGATCGCGATCTACGCGGATCCACTCGTGAGTGAGGCGATCGAGGAGGCATATTGGTCGGGCGATCCGCTCTTGCGCATCAGCGCGATCTACGCTATGGGGCGCACCCTCGACCGCCGCTGGATCCCGCTGCTGGTCGACGAGTTGCAAGCCGAAGAGCCGGAGCGTCGTTACGAAGCGGCGACTGCGTGCGGGGAACTCGGCGCGCCAGAGGCGATCGATGAGCTGATTCGGCTGACGAGCGATAGCGATCGTGACGTGCAAGGTGCAGCGATCATGGCACTCGGACGAGTCGGCGGCACGATCGCCATCAACGTCTTGCGCCACCTCGCTCGGTCACCCGACCCGTTCGTCCGCGAGGCAGCCGAGGAAGCACTCGCCGAGGCGGTCTTCGCCGACGATCCACTGCGACCGACCCCATGGTGAAGGCCCGTATCACGCTCGCTACCGATCCCCGAGCCTGGGATGCCGAGGTGCAGCGTCTGGGTGGGCGACTGCTCCAGAGCTGGCGGTGGGGCGAGTTCAAAGCACGACACGGCTGGAAGCCGTTTCGTTTCTTCATCGAGACAGCCGAGACCTCCGCAGCGGCGCAAGTCCTGGTACGCCCCCTCGGTGGTCTCTCCGTCCTCTATGTCCCCCGCGGACCGCTCTGTGAGCGCCCGACGCGCGACCTCGTCGAAGGCTTCAACCGCGCCGTCGAAGCTCTGGCGCGGGACAGCCACGCGATAACGATCCTCGCCGAGCCGGAGGATGACTGTGGCTCGGCGCTGCTCCCGCCGGAGCTCGGCTGGAAGCCGAGTCGCACGGTCATTCAACCCCTGCGTACGCTGCGGGTTCCGCTCGGTGAGGACGATGACATGCTGCGGAACATGAAGCCGAAGACACGATACAACCTGCGGTTGGCGTTCCGGCGCGGCGTTACGACACGCTTGGCACGGCCGGACGAAGTCGATGCCTTCTACGCACTCCTCGTCGAGACAGCACAGCGTGACGGCTTCGGCATCCATCGACGCCGGTACTTCGCGGACCTTCTTTCCGTATTCGACGAGGATGCAGCACTGATTTTCGCGGAGTATGACGGGGAACTCGCGGCCGCTGCTCTCGTCGTGCGATTCGGTGACGAAGCGGTCTACCTCTACGGGGCGTCGCGGACAAACTTGCAGCGGCACATGCCCGCGTACGCTGTCCAATGGAGTGCGATGCAATGGGCACGTGAGCAGGGTTGCCGCTGGTACGATCTGTGGGGCATCCCCGAAGAGGAAGAACCACCTCCGGAAGTCGTGGGCGCGCAAAGGAACGTGCGTGCCGGGCTGTGGGGAGTGTACCGGTTCAAGCTCGGCTTCGGTGGTCACCCGTATACTTATCCGGGTGTGCGCGAGCGCATCCGGAATCCACTCCTCGTTGCGCTCTGGCGCCGTCTGCGGCCGATCGGAGCGTGAGACTATGCTGCTCTTGCGAGATCTCGTGAACGATCTCCCCGCGGAAGTTCGCGGCGATAGCTCCGTCGAGATCGCCTCCATCGTCTACGACTCTCGCCGAGTAACACCGGGGACACTGTTCGTCGCGCTGCGCGGCCAGCACACCGACGGACACCGCTATCTGTCCGACGCGCTGGCACGCGGAGCCGTCGCCGCTGTGGTCGAGACTTGGCCGGACGACGAGGTGCACGTTCCAGCGCTCGTCCGCGTGCCCGACTCGCGCGCTGCGCTGGCAACGCTGGCTGCCAGGTTCTACAGGTACCCGGCGCGCGGACTCGGACTGATCGGCGTGACCGGTACGGATGGCAAGACAACGACGACCTTTCTCATCGACTCGATGCTGCGCGCCCACGGAATTCGCACCGGATTGGTCGGCACTGTTGCCATCAGGATCGCCGAGCACTACCGACTGCACGACGCCCGACAAACCACACCCGAGTCGCTGGACGTGCAGCGACTTCTGCACGAGATGCGGCAGGCGCACGTGGAGTGGGCCGTCATCGAGGCGACGAGCCACGGGCTCGTCCTCCATCGGCTCGATCACTGCCCGTTCGATATCGCTGTCGTCACCAACGTGACCCAAGAACACCTCGATTTCCATGGAACCGTCGAAAATTACCGGCGAGCCAAAGCGAAGCTTTTGGAAATGGTCCGCGACCGCGAGGATCGCCCCTATCCGCAGCGGATCGTCCTCAATGCCGACGACGAGGGCGCGCGCTCCCTAGCACCGTACGCCGGCTCCGTTCCTATCCTGTGGTACGGCATCCACAGCGACACACCTCTGCGGGCTACGGACATCACTGTCGAGACGAGCGGCACCCGTTTTATTCTCCGCTTCGACGGGCGATCGCTGCCGGTCAACCTGCGTCTCGTCGGCGAGTGGAACGTCGAGAACGCGTTGGCGGCTGCCGGCGTCGGACTGTCTCTGGGGCTGCCCCTCGAGTCGATCGTCGACGGTCTGGAGCGACTGGACAGCGTGCCCGGACGCTTTACGCCCGTCGACTGCGGCCAACCCTTTACGGTCGTCGTGGACTACGCGCATACTCCCGAATCGTTCCAGCGCATCTTGCCGCTGGCACGACGGATCACCTCCGGTAGGGTGATTGTGGTGTTCGGGAGTGCTGGAGAACGCGACCGCATCAAGCGGCGGTTGCAGGGAGCCATCGCTGCTCGCTACGCGGATTACATCGTGCTGACCTCCGAGGATCCGCGACACGAAGACCCATATCAGATCCTGGAGGAGATCGCAGAAGGGGTTCGATCGGCCGGGGGACTCGAGGGAGTGACATTCTGCCGCATCGAGGATCGCGCCCTCGCTATCCGCGAAGCCTTCGGCCGCGCGCACCCCGGTGACCTCGTGCTCCTACTCGGGAAGGGACACGAACAGTGCATCATCTACGGAGACGAACGGCGGCCATGGAACGAGTTCGCGGAAGCCCGACGCGCGCTGGCCGAACTCGGTTACCGCTGCTGATCCTCTCCCTCTTCGTTCTTTGGATTCCCATCGCGTGCGGTGACCAGGCTCCCCGCCTGGAGACGGACACAGCCCTGGCTGCCACGCGTTCCGGCAAGATCCTCTTCGTCCAGCACGGCGATATCTATGTGTGGGAGAACGGCAGGACGCGACGGCTTCTGGAGGTGGGCGACGCCGCCTGGCCGCGCTGGTCGCCCGACGGCACGCGCATCGCCTTCGTGCGGATGGGCGATGCGTATTCGGATCTCTACGTCGTCCGGAGCGACGGTCAGGGGTTACAACGACTCACGCGCAACCAGCCCAGCTACACGCCTGGGTCCTACCAATATGTCCAGAACGCCGTCTGGGCGCTCAGTCCCGCCTGGTCACCGGATGGATCGACGATCGCCTACGTTTCCGACCTGAACACGTTGAAGAATTTCCTCTGGCTCATCCCAGCCAGTGGCGGTACCCCGCAGCGGATCGAGGCGTCGACGCGACTCGGCGACAACGTTGACCAACCCTCGTTCTCGCCCGACGGGACGAAGATCGTCTTCATCCATCGCGTCAACCGTGAGGACGGCCTACAGCGGCGAACCGACCTGTGGGTCGTGGACCTGCGCACTGGCACGCTCACCCCGCTGGTACAAGGCGGGGACGGTCAGTACGCTCCTGCCTGGTCACCGGATGGCAATTGGATCGTCTATGTGGGGCGACACGGCGAGGCGAACGACCTCTTCGTCGTTCCGTCCACCGGTGGCGAACCGGTACAGCTGACGGGGAGTGGTGTCGTCGCTGCTCCGACCTGGTCCCCAGACGGGCACGCTATCGCCTTCTTGCAACTCGAGGGTTCGGGATTCGCTGTGTACACGGTCGACTTCACTGTCGGCCCGGATGGCCGACCACGAGCAGGAGAACCGAAAAAGCTATTCGAGGCCGAGAGCATCGACGCTGTCTCCGGCCTGTCCTGGACCCGCTGAGCACGCCGGTCACAGCGCCTGCGAGCGCATCCTGTGCGCTCTGCCGGAGCGCGTACACGAGACAACGGGGCGAGCGCCCCATGGCAGAAGGTGAGTTCAGGTGAACGGCTCGGGTAGCGACACCGGTCTCGGTCACGGATCGCGCGGTTCGGGATGGTCTAGTACTCCCTTCGTGTCCCTCTCGTCGTGATGGCTGGAGAATGGGCATACTTGAGTGAAGACATCGCTTCGCGGGGATGGCGGAACGGCAGACGCAGCCGTCTTAAAAACGGCAGGGGAGACCCCCCGTGCGGGTTCGAGTCCCGCTCCCCGCACCCGTTCGAGCGTTCGACGAGTGGGGTCAGAGTGGGGTCACCATCCCTCGTCGCTTGACGCCACACCCCCGCCAGCGACACGGCCAGCGGGGGTGCTCGATCGGCTACACTTGGTGCTGCCGGGCCAGCTCCCCCTGGCCTGGCCGTGTCCCGGGCTGCTCCACCAGCGCCGGGACGCTCTCTTCCCTGGTAACGTGCCTCACGCCCCCAGCATAAGCCTGGACAGCCTGGGCGTCAATACCCATCCGCCGTCCGCAGTCGCACCAGACGACCAGGGGGTGGACGGTGAGCACCGGGCCCCACAGCGGGGACAGCGGTAGCGCCTACCGGCTCATCCACCACATCCCAGACCAGCTGGATCAGGGTACCGACTCGTCCACACTCGGGGCACCCCCGGGGCTCCTCACCCTCTTCCACCACGGCCACCCAGTTGCCCCGGCAGCGGGGGCAGGCGTCCGGTGTCCCCAGCCGCTCCTCAAGCCTGCTCAGCCGCCGTTTGATCCCCACTGCGCCCCCCTTTCAGGTCGATCGTCAGCACCAGGAGCCGGCCACACCGTGGGCAGGACACCGGCTCGGCGTCGTCACCCATCACCACGGTGACGGGCTCACCCCACCCGGGGCCACCGCAGAGCGGGCAGCCGGCAACCAGGCTACGTGCCCGCTCCAACTCCTTCACCCGTCGCTCAAGCTGGCTCACGGCTGCCGCTCCTTTCTCAGCACTTGCTCCTCAAGGGCCGTGACTCTCGCCTCCAGCTCGACCAGCTCGGCCACTTGGAGTAGGCGGCCCAGCGTGATATCGGCTGCTCTCACCCGGACGGCCCAGCCGTCTCCACCAGCCATCGCTTGCTCCAGCACCTCGACCGCCTGGTGACCAAGCTCCCTGAGCCGCCGGGCCAGGGCGTCGACCAGCTCCTGGGAGCGCTCCGCCAGCTCTTGCTGCACCCGGGGGTCACGCTTGTAGCGCTTGGCCGTGGCGAGCGAGATCCCCGCCCGCTCGGCCGCCTCCTTGAGCGTACGGGACTCAAGGAGAGCGCTCACGAAACGTCGCTGCTTCGGCGAAAGCTCATTCCGGCTCATCATGGGTCACCCGTGCCAGCCAGCGCTCGGTCGTCCGCACCGTCCTCGTACCAGGGGAGCTGCTCTCCCAAGATTGCCAAATCTCGCTCGACGGCCTCCGTCCAGGTGACGAGGATCTTCCGACACACACGGTTTGAGCATACATGCGCCGGCTCACCTAATCTCCTCTACGGCCACGAATGGGCCACAAACCGGCCACACACGATGTCGTCTCGAGCATACATGCGCCGGCGCTCAAGCTGTCGCACCCGTCGCCTCATGCTCATCGCATACGTCTCCGAACCAGTCTTGGAAGGCCGCAAGCCGCAACACGACCAGGCTCTCGCTGTACCGGTCGCCGTGCTGGTGGAGCACGGCAATGGGGAGCTGTCCCGGCCGTGCAGCCTGCTCGGCCTGCTCCAGCGCCTTGGTGAGCCACTGGGGGAGTTTCCGGCGATGCTTGACCTCGATGGCCAACCAGGAGTGGGCGATGTCCGGCTGGCCAGCTCGGCCGGAGACCGGAACCCGCTGGCCACCGAGACGTTTGGCGACGGCCCGCTCAACGTGCTTCCAGGTCACCCGACACCTCCAAAACCCACGAGTGACGTGCCCCAGTAACCGGGCCGGAGCAGCACGGCCTGACCGGTGCCCGAACCCTCGGCCCGTGGATACCCCGGACGGGAGGCGAGGTAATGCCACGGCCACGACGTTGAGCGATAGCCCGCTCAACGACCTTCCACGTGGTCATCAGATCCCTCCAGCGTGCGAGCGATGAGTGCCCCGCCTCGGCATCCGGGGCGGGCCAGAATCGTGTGGGTCATCACCCGGCGGTCACCATGCAGGGCCACCAGCACCCCGCTGTCGAGCAGGGCCTGCAGGACCGGTTCGGCCTCGTGCCAGGAAACACCGGTGAGGCCGGCCAGTCGACCGGCATAGAGCGGCCACCCCACTCGGTCACCGGTAGCGATGAGGACCTCGGCTCGGTCGTCCGGCATCGTGATACCTCCCTGTTGCTCCATCAGCCTGTCGCTCGGGGATATGGGGTGCTCAGTCGTCTGTCGCTGCCGCTGTGCCCGCTTTCGACAGGCTGGGCTGCAGTACTGGGGCCGCCGTCCTGCCCCGTCCCAGGTCAGGGGCGTCCCGCAGACCAGGCAGTGCGGTTGCCCGCCCTCGTTTTTCGCATCGGGATCGGAAATGTCACGAAATGTTTGCGCATAATTTTCGGCGTGAGGGCCATTTTTGGCTTCGTGATGCGGAATGTCACGAAATTCGGGGTCGTCATCACTGTCACTGTCACTATAGGTGAGTGACAGTGATGACGGTGACGGGCCGCCGCCCGGGTCGTCGTCACCGTCACTGTCCTGAGCGTGCGTGACCAGTGACGCTGGGCGGACAGCACGCCAGCGGCCGTCCCCCAGGGGTTCAGCCCGGCCCTGCCGCCGCAAGGCCGTCAGCTTGTTCTTGACGGTGCCCACGGCCAAGCCGGTCTCGTCCGCCAGCTCGTCCGGGGTCAGCGCCTCCCGCTGGCACAAGACCCGGTAGACCTGCTCGAGCGGTGGCAAGTGCTGCTCGACCCCGGCCAGGGACTCGTCATCGAGCGACACGGCCGTGACCCGGATGGCGTCGCTCTCCCACGTGATGTCTGCTCCCACCATCGTCCCAGGCCGAGCAAGATTGGACTTGGTGACCCGCAACACGACCCCGCCGGCTTCCGACGGTGTGATCAGCACAGCGTGTCGGGTCTTGGCTCGCTTGGCGAAACTCCCCCACGGCCGAGCGTAGGCCTGGCTCGCTCCTGGTGGCGGCTTGGGGATATGGTCCAGGGCCAGCACCGTCGTCGGGAGTCGCTGCAAGAACTCCATCAAGGTGACCGCCGCCGCCGCTTCTTTAAGGTCGTCGGTATAGGTACCCAGGGTGATCGAGTCGAGCACGACCAGTGTGGGCTGGTAGCGCTCGACCAGTCGAGCGATGTCCCGCTGGCCACCCGGAGTCGTGAGGCTGTAGCGTGTCCGGTAATAGATCACACCGGCTGGGGGTGCGGGGTGTCCCATCCCCCGGGCAAGTTGGTAGGCTCGGCGGACGAACTCGTCTTGGTCGAACTCCGTGTCGATGTAGAGCACCACCCCGTGTTTGGCCGGCCGGTCCAGAAACGGCTGCCCGCTGGCTACCGACAGGGCGAGCGCCAAGGCCAGCACGGATTTGCCGGTGCCGTCGTCACCGAACCAGGTGGTCACCGTCCCTTCCGGCACCAGGTCGCTCACCAACCAGTCCCGTCCTGGTGGCTCAGGCAACGTCGAGACATCGACGGCCTCGGGGTCGTCATCACTGTCACTGTCACTATAGGGAGTGACCAGTGACTGGCGGTGTCCGTTCCCCACGATCAGCACCGGGTTCGGGGACCAGCGGCCGGACGACCTGGCGATGGTCTGCAGCTCGTCGTCCGGCAACGGCTCTTCGCACCGCCGGTTCAGCATCCGGAGCACGGCCAGGACTTCATCTGGTTCGAGCTGACCGTCTCCCCGAAGCCAACCAGCGACCCGGGTCAAGGTGACGTTGCGTTGGCCGACCGGGATCGTCCGTTTGAGTGTCTCGCCGAGTGGTTCCCAGAGCTGGTGGCCGTTGCCGTCCGGCCAGGGCAAGTTGGTCGGCTCCAGCTCCATCGCCTCGGCCGGCTCGAAGCTCAGCCACCGGTAGTCCCCGAGAGCGTCCGGCTTGTAGGCCCTGGTCGGGGGAGCGAAGGCCAACCCACCCAGCCCCTTGATGTCCCCCCACGGGTGCTCGCCGCTGGTGACAGGCTCCCGGCTCAGGCAGTACAGGTGGAGGCCTCCACGCTGGCTCTCGGCGACCATGCCCTTGCGCCAGCCCGGGTGCTCGGCGTCCAGCCAGGCCTCCGCCCTGGCCCGGTGCTGGCGCTCGACGTCCCACACCCACCAGGAGCGGCCCGAGGCCGGGTCACGGTGGCCGAGGATCACCGCCAGGCCATCGGCCCGCTCCCAGGGCCACCTGCTCACCTCCTCCGGCGCTGGCAGGCGGTGCTCGAACGGTTTCCACTTGATGAGTGGCTGCCCCTGGTTGATA